>Ga0315336_1000361_pt1 | contig 138767 bp, 132 predicted proteins | sample ASW5metaG_FD_204512 | JGI IMG/M metagenome (GOLD analysis project Ga0315336, IMG submission 204512) | Ammonia-oxidizing marine archaeal communities from Monterey Bay, California, United States - ASW #5 | ecosystem: Environmental > Aquatic > Marine > Intertidal zone | place: USA: California... | reverse complement strand
CGCTTGATCATCGGTGGTCACCACCGAGGCCTCGGGTCCGTGCAACGACGCCGACGACGCGCCCGCCCCGCCGATATAGTCCACGCCGACGATCCGATAGGTCCCAGGGTCGAGCGGAGCCCCTGAGCCGACCACGCCAGGCCACCATCCAGGGGTGCCCTCCTCGTCGCCACAAACGAAACGATGGGCGGAGATGCCCCCGAGAACCATCACAGCGGGTGCATCCTCCGGACCGTAAGAGGCGTAGGCTACCGTCCCGCCATCAGCGGACGAACCGGCCACGTCGACGGTCCCGAAGCGGGCTCCCACGACGGAGATCACGACTGCCTCCGGAAATCCATGTTGTCTCTCCCGTTCTCATTCTTGATGAACCAAGAACACTGGCGGATGAGACGGACTGGACCGGGAGGCCTCGGCGAGGAGAAGCCGCGGCTCAGACGCGCGTTCATCTGTCGGTGAACCTTAGTTCCCGCAGGACTTGGCACCTTTTCGGGAGTTGCGTGATCTCCCACAGGTTGCCCCGGCGTCTCAGGGCCTGCCCCTCAGCCGGTCTCGATGATGCTTGGAGTGTACGAAGGGAGCATTGGTCGGTCAACCGTGGGTTCAGGCCGGCGCACGGGTCAGACGGGCGCTTAACTTAGCTTGTCGAGCTCGATGGCCTCGTCGATCAACATGATCGGAATGTCTTCCCGAACCGGATACAGGATTTTGTCGTCCTCCCGGACAAGGCCCTCGTCGACTGCGGCGGCCACTGCACCGCCGCCTCGATTGGTCACGCCTCCGGCCCGGATCGCCTGATTCAGCCGATCCAGAACCTCCGTTTCGGCCGGGCGCACCGGCTGGTGAGTCTCCGGACACACGAGAATATCGAGCAGTTCAGGATCGACCATGGAACGCCCTCGCCTAAATCCCGGTAAGGAAGAACACGTTTGTTTCACGATGCGGGCTGCAACACGGTAATCTATCACTCCCGCCAGGCGGTAGGGAGTCGGAGAACGGCCACACGACGAACAATGAAATCACTCATCCTACTTCTCGCCACAGCGGCGGCCCTTCCACACGTGAGCCCGGACACGGCCGCTGTCGTCCCGCCGCAAAACCCCTCGGCCCCACTTGCGGCCACCGCATTGGTGGTCTTCGGCAGTGATACGGTGCGCGCCGAGGTGGCGAACACCGCGGAAACGAGAGGGCAGGGACTCATGTACCGGGACGCGGTCCCGGACGGTACCGGCATGCTCTTCGTCTTCGACAGGGAGGCGGAGCGATCATTCTGGATGCAAAATACGTACGTTGCGCTCGATGTCGCCTTTATCGACGCCAACTTCAGAATCGTCGATATCCAGCAGATGGAACCCGAGACCACAGAAATCCATGACGGCGCAAGACCCGCGATGTTCGCCCTCGAGGTCCGTCAGGGGTGGTTCGCCGAAAGGGGCATCGCTGTCGGCGACCGCTGTCAGTTGATCTTTTCGCAGTAGACTCGGGAGACCCCGCCCCGCGGCGCCCTCGCCTGGAGCACCGAGTGTGTTCCGTTACGGGCCCGGCGGCGCAGTTCTTGAAACAGAGTATCGGGAGAGATGAATACGCGGACATAACCGCCAAAGAGGCCGGGACGGTCAGCCTCCTGGTCCATGCTCTCGGTTCCAGACGTATTCATCTAAGCGTTCCGCTCCCGCTCGAGGTGCTTCTCAGGGCCCCGATACCCCTCGCCGGTCCTCGGCTCATCGGTGTTCAGTCTACAGTACGGACGGCCATCACGAAATCATCGTCTTCTGCCCGCCGCCGTGGTGATCAGGGCTGAACCGGGGCCACTTGGCCGTGACAGACAGATCAGGTTATCGTTTGGTGTAGAGCACGAACGAACTCGTTTAATGCCTGTGTTACGGAGAGAGTAATGGGGCTTCGGACAAACCCTGACCGAATTCTTGAGAACATTGATCGGCAAAGGATCCGGGAAGAAGAGGCTCAGGCCGGGCAGGAGCGCCAGGCTGTCGGCCGGGAGCTGGAGACAGAAATTCCGGATGTAGACGCAACGACTCCGGAGCGTTTGAAGCGCATATTCGCCATCGTGGAGCGCAGCTACACGATGGCGGCGTCAAATGTGGAACTCGGTAAGCTGGCGTCGCACTTCCGTGCCGTCGGCGACATCCAGACGCACCATGCGCGTGGCGACGTTTCGATTTCCATCCAATACATCGATTCGGCTCGCCTCGACGACATCGGAATGGCCCCGTTCGAGATCTTCCCAGAGCGCCTTGTCGAAGCAAAGAAGGAAACGAATACGAGCCGCCCCGACGTCAACGCGTTGAAGGTGCTCCGCAGAGAGATCCGAGACGGCGTTCTGGCCGCGTACAGGAAGGTCGAACCGAGGGTTCGGGACGCCCTCCGGGACCGCGCCGACATGGGCCACGTCTTAGTGCAAGTCACCATGGACGTGCGGCCCGTGGACGTGCAGCCACCAGACGACTAGTCGATCGATCTGATCGACTAGTACCCCCCCCCGTGGTCCGACCTAGCCGATACGGTCATGGCAACGCGCGCGCGGATCCTCCAACGTGTCCCGGTGGCCACACGACCCCTTCGGCTCGGGCAGTCGCTTGTGGACTCTGGGCGGCTCGAACAGCGGCACCTGCGCGCAGCGCTGGAGGAGCAACAGGGTTCCGGACGGCGGCTGGGTGACATCCTCGTCCGTAGGGGATACGTCGATGATAAAACCGTCGCTCGGTCGTTGGCGCCTCAACTCAGACTCCCGATCCCGCTCCCTTCAAGACGGAGGCGGCGCGGCCTCCGCCAACTCCGGGTCTCCTCGGCCCAGGAGGCGTACCAACCGCTGTGCGTTACTTCGACTCAAAGAGGCGCGAATCGTCGGTAAAATCATGACCCGCTCCTTTCTTTTTTTTTGAGGTCTCTCACCCGGTCCCTTATCTAATTCTCGACACCTCCCAAAAAGATTCAACGATTTTGGCGCGGACGTCCTGGACCAGGTGATCGTCGATCCAGGGTACCCTCATAGAAAGTCCAGTACCCAGCTACACGATCCCCCTAAAAGTCGGCCCGTCTCACGCTCCAGTCATCGACAAGATCCTCCCTCACTTCCACGCCAATACCGGGTCCGGAGGGGACGTCGATTACGCCACCGTTCAGCACGAACTCCGGCGTCACGATGTCCTCTTTCCAGTAGCGTTGGCTGGCTGAGATGTCCCCGGGGAGCGTGAATCCGGGGAGCGAGGCCAAGGCGACGTTGTGGGCTCGTCCGATCCCCGACTCGAGCATCCCTCCGCACCAGACGGGCATGTCGTGTTCGACGCACAGGTCGTGGATGCCCTTCGCCTCTGAGAGGCCGCCCACCCGACCCGGCTTGATATTGATGATCCGGCAGGCTCCGAGTTCGAGGGCGAGAGCGGCGTCGTGGACCGACCGTATGGACTCGTCCAGACAGATCGGAGTCTCCATTTCACCCTGGAGGCGGGCGTGGTCCAGGTAGTCGTCGTGTGCGAGCGGTTGCTCGATCATCATGAGATCGAGCTCGTCCAGTTCCCTCAGACGGGGCAGATCCTCGAGCGAATAGGCCGAGTTGGCATCCGCCATGAGTGAAACGTCCGGAAACCGGTCGCGTAGCCCTCGAAGCATCCCGACGTCCCGCCCCGGTTTGATCTTGATCTTGATGCGCGCATACCCCTGCTCGATGTAGTCGGCAACCTTGCGGTGCAACTCATCATCCGTCGGTTGGAGCCCGATACTCACGCCCACGGGCACGCAGTCGCGCACGCCACCCACCAGTGAGGCCAATGAGCCGCCACGGGCCTTCGCTTCTAGGTCCCAGCCAGCCATCTCCACCGCCGCCTTCGCCATGGAATGGCCACGAATTCCCTCGAAAGCGTTCAGGAGATCAGCGGACGACTCCATCACGGAGCCCGACACCCTCGGAAGGATCAGATCCGTAAGGATCGACCACGACGTGTCGGTGGTTTCGTACGAATAGGCGGGTGTCTCGCCGGCCACGCACTCTCCCCAGGCCGTGATTCCCCCGGAGTGGAGCGTCACCAGGAGCACGCGCCGGTCATGGGAGACACCGCTCGAGATCTTGAATGGCTCCCGGAGCTGCATTCGGATCTCGCGTATTTCGACACGGTCGATCTTCACGTGATCCTCTCGAGCAGGTACTCACCCCACCCGTCCCGCTTATAAAACTCACGGGCCTCGTAGCCCTGCTCAAAGTACGCCGCAAGGACCGAGCGTGTGGCGATTCGCCAGCGCAGCGCGGCCTTGAGCGAGGCGTCCCTGAGGGCCTGGATCGAGCCCGGAATCGGGACCGGCAGCCGATCGGCATCGATCGCCAGATCCGGCTCTCCGGGAAAGTTCACATTGCCCTCCGGTAGGACGCCGAACGTCGGTTTCGCCCCTTGGTCGGCACCCGGGGCCGGGCCGGGACCCCCTCCACAAAGCGTTCGGTGACTCGTGGGGAGTCCATGGCCCAGGTCGGGACGAACCGCTCGGTGCCGATCCCCTTGTGGGGTCGGAAGTCGGTCCGCCCGTACATGTCCGGGACATACTCGCGTGCCAAGCAAGGCCCCGAACTTGTTGAGGTTGAAATGCGCGTTCTTGGCCTCGAGAGGATCGAAAGTCCAGTCCCTCCTCTCAAGACGAGCTCCTCCCGGTGGTAGGCTTTGAGGCGAAGCCTGAGCCCGACGTCATGTAACTCCGGACGCACCGCGAGCATGTCAGACCAGTGGATGACTTGGCCGTCCTGCACCCCGGTCATGCCGAACACAAACCCGGTCAGAGCGTCCTCGGCATCAAAGGCCCCGGCCGCACGCTGGGTTACCTTGACGATCGCGAGCGGCACACGCTCGGAGAAACCCTCGCCCCAGGTCTCCTCTTGAAAGCGGACGCACTCCTTGAACTCGGCGGTGGAGGCGAGCGGTCGGATCGTGAAGTTGGAACCCACTGGTGTGCTCCTGGAAGGGCAATATCGGCCCTGAACTTGCGGCACTCCGTGGCTTCAGGCCAGCTTGGCCAGGAATGGCAAGGTCACCCCTTTCACCGGGAAGATGATCACAAGGCATAACGTCGACGCCGATGGGCACCCCATCGCCGTTTGGGAGAAAAGCTTGTCGCAGCCGCGGGGGGCGATCGTCTTACTGCACGGACGCACCTGGAGCGCACGCCCCAACTTCGATCTTCAGGTGCCGGGCGAGGACCTGTCGTTAATGGACGGGTTAGTTGGCGCGGGCTACGCCGCTTTCGCTCCTGATTTCAGAGGGTACGGTGAAACACCCCGCGACGAGACCGGATGGCTGAACCCCGATCGCGCCGCCAGGGATCTGAAAGCGGTGCTCAAGCATCTGGAAGTCCTCACCGAGGGCCTGCCGAAGCCCGCGCTCCTCGGTTGGTCCCGCGGCTCGAAGGTGGCTCAACTCACGGTCCAACGCTGGCCGGAGTTGGTTTCGTGCCTCGTCTTTTTCGGCTACTCCCCGACGTTCGCCGGGGCGCCCCTGGCCGATGGCGAGGGGGATACTCCGCCCGCCGCAGCGCCAAACAGTGCCGCCGTCGCCGCCAGCGATTTCATCACCCCCGGCTCGATCAACCAGGTTGCGATGGACGCGTATGTGAAGGCGGCGATGGACGCTGACCCCATACGCGTAGATTGGCGTGGGGCGCGAGAGTGGGATGAACTGGATCCCACTCAGGTGCACGTACCCACTCTGCTTCTTCACGCGGAGTTCGACCCCATCGCGACGCCTGAGCAGCGTGCCTCGCTGTTTCATGACCTAGGAACTGCCGACCGGGAATCACTCGAAGTGGCGGGTGGGGACCACATGGCATTTATCGAGTCCTGCCGACCGGAGTTCCTGGAAGCTCTCGTGGACTTCATCAACCGCCACCGTGGCCAGCCGCTTCCTGAAGGCTCGCCCAAAGCGTAGTGGCCGGACTAAGCCTTAATGGCTAAGCGTACTCGCCCTGAGCCGGAGGAACGAGTCGGCAGCCCCTCGAAGCGCCTCCACGCTTTCCGCTCCCAGAGCCTCACGCGCGCCCTCCACAGCGGACCTCCACAGCGGAAGAGCATCACGGAGTAGCTTTTGCCCCTCCGTGTTGACCTTCAGGGTTCGCGACGCCCTCGTCGGACCGGCGGCCTCCTCTATCCAACCCCGCCTCCGCAGCAACGCCAAGCCGCGGCTGACCGTGGATTTGTCCATTTCGAGGTATCGAGCCACGTCGGCGGCACGTAAGCCCTCCATCGCCCCAAGCAACGCCAACACAGTCAACTGATTCGAACGTACGCCGAGCGGTGCGAGCGAGTCGTCGAAGAGGCGCGAAAGCACTCGATCAAGCATGCGCGTACGGCTACACACACATCCACGGAGAATCTCCCGCGACGCCTCGGCGTCCAAGAGGCCGTTTTCAACAGCGTCGGCGTCACCGGTTCCCTCAATGTGGGCCGTGAACATAGTGTCTGCAGGTTGCATATACATCTCACTGCGAGGGTTACGATCTGAGAGTCGACACCCAAAGTATGGGTTGCAGTTACAACTTACAAGTCTTTATGGGTGATAAGTGATATTTCACAGGGCGGGCATCATCAGAATGAGGGCCAAGAGGGTCGTTCTCTCCAGAAGCTCGGTCACGCGAATGTGCTCGTGGTGGGCATGGGCGCCATGCCCCACCGCACCCAGACCATCCACCGTCGCGGTAAAGAGACTCGTCGTGTTTCCATCCGACGCGCCGCCGGACTCGGCGCCCTCTAAATCGAGCCCCAACCGCGTCCCACACTCCTGAACCGCCTCCCACAGGACTCGGTTTCGAGGTGTGGCCTCCATCGGGCCGCGGTCGAGCACGAGCTCCATCTCCAAGCGAGTACCAGGTGTGGTCGCCTCCAGCCCCAAAATGAGGCCCTTGATCCACTCACCGTCGGCCTGGGTGGCTACCCTCACGTCCACACTGGCGCGGCACTCGGAGGCAACGACGTTCGCAACCGTCCCTCCCGAAACGGTTCCCACGTTGACCGTTATGCCCCGCTCCGGGTCCGTTAACGCATGAAGGGCCTGGATGACGACGGCCATCTCCTGGATCGCACTCGAGCCCTCTTCGGGCGCGACGCCCGAGTGCGAAGCCCGGCCAACGACCCGAAGCTCGATGCGTACCACGCCCCGACGGGTCGTCTTGATGAGACCCCGGTCTCCGAGTGCGGGCTCCAATGCCAGGACCCTGCTCGATGCCTGGGCCAGTCGCTCGATCTGGTCCTGCGACTCGGGACTGCCGATTTCCTCATCGGAGTTCAGAAAGATCGTGGGAACGACTGTGGGCTCGAGCCCGAGCGCCGACAAGGCCTCGAGCGCAAATACCATCTGGACGATCCCGGCCTTCATGTCGAAGACTCCTGGACCCCGGATGCAGTCCTCCTCCTCGTCCCACTCCACCGGCATGTGGCAGACCGTGCCGATCGGCCAGACCGTGTCCGTGTGCCCGAGCAGAAGTTGGACCGGCGCTCCCTCACCGGCGGCGCCCGCTCCGTTGGGTGCCTTGGGTGACAAGTAGACGTGTCCGCCTGTCTCTTCGCCGGGGAAGAACTCGGATACGAAGCCGATCGCCTTGAGCCGCCGAGTCAAAAGCTCCTGGGTGGCGTGCTGGGACTCGGGCACCAGGGAGGGGGACTCGAAATTGGCCAGCTCCATGAGCAGATCGACGATGTCGTCTCGCCGCTCAGTCAGGAAGTCCCCGACAGCCGCGACCTCAGAGTCCGTCATAGAAGCCCGCCCTCCGATAACTCTCGTCCAACAACTCCACGGGGTGACGCGCTACGATGTCCGATCCTTCCAACAGGAGCCCGGCTCCGATCTGCATCATGCAGCCGGGATTTCCGGTGGTGACGATGTTGGCTCCCGAGTCCATAACAGCGGACACCTTATCGGCACCGATGGCCGCTCCCAACTCGGCGTGGGTGATCCCATAGATGCCAGCCCCGCCACAGCACTCTTCCTCGTCGCGAAGGGGCAGGACGACGAGCTCCGGAATCGCCCCGAGCAGGGCACGGGGCTCCTCCCGCAAGCCCTGTGCGTGGCACAAATGGCAGGCGGCATCGTACGTGACCCGAGCCGGCACCGGCGCACCCACCCGCAAGGTGTCCCCGGTCAGGAGTTCCGAGATGTCCCGACTCGAAGCAGTTATGGCCGCAGCGCTGTCGCGGTAGTCCGCGTCGGCCTCGAGAAGATGACCATATTCCTTGATGGCTGCGCCACAGCCGGCCGCGTTCACAGCAATGAAGTCGACTTCAGCCGATATCAGAGCCTGAACGTTGGCACGCGCCAACTCGCGGGCTCCAACCGCATCCCCAGCGTGGGTGTGCAGGGCACCACAACAGCCCTGTCCACTCACTTCGACCACCGTATAACCATTGGCCCGGAGGACCCTCTCCGTGGCATCGTTCACCCTCGAAAACAGACCCTCCTGCACACAGCCACGAAGGATGGCCACCCGTCCCCGATCGCCCTCCCCCCGAGGTGGGGCGCCCTGCGGTGACGCAGCCTTCGATGACGCAGCCCCCGCTGAGATCGGGACTCCGGCAGTTGTAGACGGTTCGAGCGGAAGCCCTGGCTCCCGGCTCGCCTCAAGCATCGCGAGGCCAAAGCGTATCGGGTGGAGAAGACCGTTCGCCGGAATCCATTTCGCGGCCACCCCGGCGACGCCCAGCCCTCGCACGACCCTCGCCAGGCGCATACTCCAGTTCGTCCACTTACGGCTCGAAAACACAGCCAGGAGCGTCCGCACGACCACCGGCGTCTTTCGAGCCCGGTAGACGGACTCTCGTGCGGCCTCGAGTAGGACCCCGTAGGTGACGCTGGAAGGACACACCGGCTCGCACGCACGGCATCCCAAGCAGCGGTCGATATGTGTCTGAAAGGCGTCGGACTCAGGGCTCAGCCGCCCCTCGACGACGGCGCGCATCAGGTGGAGCCGGCCGCGGGGGGAGTCGTTCTCGTCTCCCAAGCGGACGTACGTAGGGCAAGCAGGTAGGCAAAACCCGCAATGCACGCACGGCATCAGCCGGTCTTCCTGCGCCCAGAGCGCGGCGGCGAGCGCGGTTTCAGGCTGCCGCTTCACTGCGCCAATCGTCCTGGAGCGAGAATCGAAGCGGGATCCAACGCGGCCTGGATCCCCGCACTGAACAGAGCGCTCGAACCAGACTCACCCCATGCCCCAACGGCACCCACGAGCTCCGGCGGACCCTGAGAGACCACCAGGCTTCCACCCTCTGCTTCTAGGGACCGGCGCAAGTCCACCAGCACCGACGCGGCCCGATCCACCCATTCGTCTGATCGATCCATGCCCGCGATCATTACCCTGAGCACACCGGTGTACGCGTGGGCCGCCAGCCGCATCCCCCAGCCCGCCCTGGGATCATGTAGGCCGCTCAGTCGAGAAGTCATCTCGACCAACTCCGGCAAGCGGGAAGGAAGAAGGCTGAGACGTAGGACCAGTTCCGCTCCATCCTCCATGGCCCTCACGTTCGCGAAAATCGCTGCGGATTTCTCTTCGTCAAGCCGTTGAAAGGGCGGCATGCCTGCTCGCTCGGACACGACACGCTCGGCCTCGTCCGCGGCGTCCACCGACTCCAGAATCCGGACCGCGACCAAGGGGCTAGACGCGCCTGCACTTGCTCCCGACTCTCCATCCCCCGGTACCAACAACTCGACCGCCGCGAGCTGGAGCGGCGTTTGGGCAAGGCGACATGCAAGGGCCACACCCGATGCCACATCATCACTCTTGAACAGAAGGGAACGATCCATCGCGGCGACAGGGTGGAGACGCATGGTCACGCTCGTGATCATCCCCAATGTGCCCCAACTGCCCGTGATCAGCTTGAGCAGATCGAAGCCCGCCACGTTCTTCACCACCCTACCGCCAAGGCCAAGCACTCGCCCGTCCCCCGTTACGAGCGTGGCTCCCAACACTTGATCCCGGGGGGATCCGAAGCCCGCCTGAAGCGGCCCCGCCGTCCCCACGGCCAACATGGCTCCGAGTGTACCTCGCTCTCCACCCGGGGGATCGAGTGCAAGCCACTGTCGGCACTCGCTGGTACGACGCTCCATCGCCTCCAAGTCAGCTCCTGCCTGGGCCTCGATGAAGAGGTCGGCGGGCTCGTAGGCGGTGACATTATTCATCCTCTCGGCGCTCACGACTACATCTACGCCCCGAGGAGGCTGTCCCCCGTTCAGCCAACTCCCTCGCCCACCCGGGACACAGCTCCAGCCTTCCTCGCTGGACACAGAGAAGATCTCAGCCACTTGCGCTTCGCTTTCTGGGAAAACGACGGCCTGTGGAACGCGCCCACACACGGCCCAACGCTCCGCTTCAAGGCCATCGACCACCTGCGCCTCGGACAACCGCCCTGACAACAGCCCGGCCAACGGATTCAAGAAGCCGCTCCGGCGACGGCGGGTGGATCGGGAAGGACCTTGCCGGGGTTCATGCGCCCGAGTGGGTCGAACACGGCTTTGATGCGTCGCATGGCATCCAAGTCGTCCGGACTATGCACCAGGCTCATGTAGCGCCGCTTGTCCACGCCGACGCCATGCTCTCCAGTAATCGTGCCCCCAGCCTCCACGCACACCGCCATGATCTCCGTCGACGCGAGTTCGACCCGGCTGAGGTCCTCGGCATCGCTCCGGTCGAACAGAATGTTCGGATGGAGGTTTCCGTCCCCGGCGTGAAACACATTGGCAATGAGCAGTTCGTGGCGGGCGCCGATCTCGCCGATCCGTCTGAGGACCTCGGTGAGCTTGCTCCGCGGCACGGTCCCGTCCTGAACCATCAGATCGTTCCCGATCTGACCCATGGCCCCGAACGCCTTCTTACGGCCTCTCCAGAGCGCCAGCCTCTCCTCGGCGGAGGCCGCCGTTCGGACCTCTCTCGCGCCAGCCTCCCGGCACTGGATCACCGCCCGTTCGACATCGGCCGCCAAGCCCGCCTCGATTCCGTCGAACTCGACCACCAAAGCCGCCTCTGCATCGGTCGGGTAACCCGCGGCGAAAACACTCGCCTCAACCGCACGAATTGTGGCTCCATCGATGATTTCCAGGGCCGCCGGAAGCAGACCCTCAGCCATGATCTCTGTCACGGCGCTTCCCGCATCACTCAGTCGGTCGAAGATCGCCAACAGCGTGCTGACTCCCTCCGGCCTCGGAAGAAGTCGCACCTCGATCTCGGTAGCGATTCCGAAACACCCCTCGGAACCGACGAACACCCCCAGTAGATCGTATCCGCCGGGCTCCCTGCCGAAACCGCCGAGTTCTACGATGCTCCCGCCGTATGTCACGACCGTGAGCCCCGTCACGTACCGCGAGGTGACGCCGTACTTGAGGCAATGGGGTCCGCCCGAATTCTCGGCGACGTTGCCGCCCAGTGTACAGGCGCTCTGCGAGGAGGGATCGGGCGCGTAGTAAAGTCCGTAGGGCTCAGCGACCGCCGTGAGATTCGCGTTGATCATCCCCGGCTGAACCCGCGCAAGTCGGTTCTCAGGATCGAGCTTGAGCATGTCGGTCATCCGCGCCGTACCCACCACGACTGCGTCACCGTCCGCCAGCGCGCCTCCCGAGAGGCCTGTTCCCGCTCCTCTCGGCACCACCGTCACCCCTTCCTGTGACAGGATGCCCATCACGCGGCTGACTTCATCGGTGTTCTTAGGGAGCACGACCGCACGCGGGGTCCTGCGGTAGGCGGTCAGTCCGTCGGACTCATACGCCAGCAGACGGTCGGCGGCGGCGATGACCCAAGCGTCTCCCACGACGCCTCGAAGGCGATTCCCCAACTCCCTTGTCAGCGGCTCTGGCAATATGCTCTCCAACCCCCCCCCGGGGGAAAGTGGGCCGTCAGCTCCGCTCCTGGGCCAACTGCTCGGCGAGCTTGTCCGCCACCATCTCGATGGCCGCGCTGTCCTCGCCGGTGAGCGCGTCCGCCGTCCTACTGTCGACATCGATCAGCCCGAAGATGTCATCGCCGCCACGGATCAGCACGACCATCTCAGACTTGACCCTTGGATCACACACGATGTAGTTGTCCACCGCACTCACATCGGGAACGATGGTATTTTCCCCGGCGGCAATGGCGGTACCGCAAATGCCTTCACCGACCGCGATCTTGGAGTGCGGCGTGGGTCGTCCGACATAATTGTGGAGCCAGACCACGTTCTCCTCGGCCTTCACGAGATAGACGCCTACCCAATCGAACCGATCATCGGCCGCCGCGATGTCCTTGACGGCCTGGCGCAAAAGTGCATCCGAGAGAAATCCGTTGTCCCTCAGTTCCTGCAACTCCCCTAAGACTACGTTCGGTTCGAGCATTCGGATCGATTCCGGTTTAAGAAAACGCGCGCGCGCACGAAATGGGGCCAAGCCCCCAGAAACTCATAAGTTCGTTGAGCCAACACGGTACATACGACCCCGCCTACGATCAAGGTGGGGTCACACCTTAGACACACTAACTGCCCCCGGAGCCAGGCCTATCCCCGTTTCACCGCGGAGTAAAGTCCGTTTCTGTGTCGAGACTCGACACGAAAGCAGCCAACAGACGAGCCGTGGATTCCAGATCGGACAGGCTCACCATCTCGTTCGGCGAATGCATGTATCGATTCGGCACCGACACGAGCCCCGTGGGGACGCCGGATCGGGTCAGGTAGATAGAGTCGGCATCGGTACTGGTAGACCGCGCCGCAGCCTGAATCGTATGAGGAATTGCCTCCGCCTCCGCAACCTCGACCAAGCGCTCGAAAACCACTGGGTGAGCGGCCGATCCTCGGCTCAACACAGGGCCTCCCCCCAAACGGTGCTCTCCCAGCTCTTTCTTCTCGATATCGGGAACGTCGGTACTGAACGTGACGTCGACCACGAGGGCAACGTCCGGTTCCAGACCGAAAGCACTGGTGCGAGCTCCTCCACCCGATCCTGAACCGATCTCCTCTTGCACCGTTGCGACCGCGACTGCGGACGCCGTCGGTGACGCGTCAGAGAGCAGCCGCAGGGCCTCGAGCACCACATACGCCCCGATCCGATTATCGATGGCACGGCTCACGATCCGGTCATCGGCGAGGCTCACCATCGCCGCGTCGATGACCATGGCGTCGCCGACCCTCAAGCCGAGCTCCCTCGCTTCCGCCCGGGACGCCACCCCGACGTCCACCCACAGTTTTGCGATCTCCGACGCCTTCTTACGCTCGTCCGGCTTCTGCAGGTGAATGGCCTTCTTCCCCACAACGCCGCGCACGTCACCCTCCGAGCCGAGTATCCTCACGCGTTGGCCCACGAGTACTTGGGGGTCCCATCCCCCAATTCGATCGATGTAGAGGAACCCGTCCTCGTCGATGTGCGTGACCTGGAGGCCTATCTCATCGATGTGACCGGCGAGCATGACGCGAGGCCGCCCACTCGCGTTGATTGTCGCGAGCGTGTTCCCGCTGACGTCCGTCTTAACGTATTCCGCGAAGGTCTCGGCCTCCGCGCGCCAAAGGCGGGCCGCCCCAACCTCGAACCCGGAGGGGCCGACAGCATCGAGGAGGGTCGCGAGAAAAGGCGGAGAGTCACTCATAGTGGGGCAAAGCTATAAGCACCGGGACGGGTAACAAAGGTCGCTCAGAAGCTCCCTCGACCAGCTTACTCTCCCGCCGATCAGGACGAAAAAAATTCGCCCTCAGCCATTCTCACCTGTACTGCACCCTCCTGGATACTCCGCTCAAGCCGAGCCATGATCCGTTTTTGCATGGCGTACCGCGTCGCGGGGAACAGGAGTCCGAACCCGAGCGCGTCGGTGATGATCCCCGGCGTGAGGAGAAGCGCGCCGCCCGCGAGCACGGCCATACCGTCCATGATGGCCTGCCCCGGGACACGCCCATTCGCGAGGTCATCGCGCAGCCTCCAGATCGTCCGGAGTCCTTCCGTGCGCGCCAGCCAGGCACCGGCGAGGCCCGTGAAGACGACCAACGCGATCGTGGGCCAGAACCCGACGATCCGGCCCATCTGAATCAGAAGCGCCAGTTCGAGCAGGGGAACGACCACGAATAGAAGGGCAAGGCGCCCAAGAATGCTCATGGCTCGACAATACCCCGGCCGACGGGGGATCGGTCCTGCCAGGCGACGTGTTCTTCGCGTGCTCCATGCCCACCGTTAGATTGGATAATGGCGGCTCGCCCGAGCTACCGACCTGGCATGGCACAGACGGATATGGAAGAAACCTACTTCAGACGGGGGTTCGGCCTGAGGTCGCAGGTGCAACCCCTGATCGATCTCGAGTACCAATCTGAGCTCGTCCAGGGCATCCGCTCTGAGGGCCATCGCAGAGTCTTCGGCGACATCACGGTGCGACTGGCCGAGGAGTTCGGGTTCTGCTACGGCGTGGACCGGGCAATCGACTACGCCTACGAAACCCGTCACAAATTCCCGGAGAGACGCATTCGCCTGGTTGGCGAAATCATTCACAACCCGCACGTCAATCAACGCATCCGAGACCTGGGAATGGACTTCATCCTACCCAGCGACGACGGGAAGTTCGACTTCTCGGAGCTGACCCAGGAGGACGTGGTGATCCTGCCCGCGTTCGGCGTCACCGTGAGGGATCTGGCGACGCTGAAGGAGATCGGGTGCGTGATGGTGGATACCACGTGCGGATCGGTTCTCCTCGTCTGGAAGCGCGTGGGGAGCTACGCCCGCGACGGATTCACCGCCCTCATACACGGCAAGCACTATCACGAGGAGTCGAGGGCGACCGCTTCGCAGGTGAGCAACCACAAGGGTGGCCGATACATCATCGTACGGGACATGGAGGAAGCGGAACTGATCTGCGATTACCTGGCCAACCGTCCGACTCGACTCTCTCGTGAGGCCTTCATTGAGCATTTCGACGAGAAGGCCACGGAGGGCTTCGATCCCGACCTGGATCTCCAGAGGATCGGCGTGGCGAATCAGACGACCATGCTTGCGAGTGACTCGCTCGCCATCGGTGCAAGAATCCACGACGCCATGATCGAGGGATCTGGAAAGGAGTACACGGAGATTAATTTCCGATCCTTCGGCACGATCTGCTCCGCCACCCAGGAGCGACAGGACGCGATCAAGGCGCTGATGAGCGAGGGATCCCCGGCGGTCATGATCGTCCTTGGCGGCTACAACTCGTCGAATACCGATCACCTCGCCCATCTCTGCCGGCAGTTCACGACCACGTATCACATCGAGGACGCCGCGTGCATCGACCTGGAGGACGGGACCATCCGGCACAAGCCGGATGTCGGGAGTGACACGCCTGAGGAGGTGGTCACCGATTGGCTACCCGAGGGACCGTTCGATTTGGGTATGACAGCCGGAGCATCGACGCCTAACAACAAGATTGGTGAAGCGCTGTTGCGGATTCTGGAGATTCGTGGCGTGGAGTACGCGACTTCCTAAGTTTTGCGTCCCTGCCCGGTGGCGTGTCCCCCCCAATGACCCATCAAAACCGCGTAATCACAAGGCGAAACCCGATGGAGGCCTGTCGAACTCCCGGGTCCACACCCCCACGGATCCCGGTCCGTATGTTCTGCTCCTGATCACCGAACGAGCCGCCGCGCATCACCCAAAGAGCGTCCTCGGCGAGGCCCTCACGGTCGTCGGATTCCTCGTAGGGGTAGTCCTGATAGGGGCTCCGGGTCAGTTCCCAGACGTTGCCACTCATATCGAGAAGGCCGAAGGGGCATTCCGGACATTCGAAACTGCCAACCGGCGCGGTACTCCGCCCCCCGTAGTTAGCCCGATCACGTCTCGGCGCATTACCCCAGGGATAGACTCTCCCGTCGGACCCCCGTGCCGCCTTCTCCCACTCCGCTTCGGTCGGTAAGCTGATCCGCCATCCGTCGCGGAGCAGTCGACCGAGTTCGGAGGGCGTCCCCGACCACTCCCTGAGCGTCGTCTCGAGCCACCGGGCATACGCCAGCGCGTCGGTCCAAGAAACCGTGCCCACCGGATGATCCGGGGGGGGCCGAAACGCCTCGTCACTCGCCCTGTATCCCGCTTCCTCGACAAACGCCCCGAACTGAGCCACCGTGACCTCATACCGGCCTATGTAGAAGGCCGGAAGGTCCAGCGTCGCCTGGGGACGGGCACCCGGCCACCGTTCATTGTCGAAGGCCAGCCGGTCGATCGCTGGATCACTTCCCATCAAGAACGGACCGGCCGGGACCTCCACAAAACCGAGGAGTGGTTCATCCGGGAGGAACCACGCATCCGATCGAAGGCCCGAAGGACTTCCAAAACTGGCGGTAAGCCCTGAGAAGCGCTCTGCGTCGACCGTTGATTCGGATGGTGGACGCTGAAACACCATCCACGCCGCGACCGCCGCGACGAGAACGGCCACGAACGCCACGCCGCCCGGGGACGGCGGCGGTCCGCTGGCGGACGGCGGCATTCCACTCACCGTGACCGCCCGCCCCCGGCGCAGGCGAAGATCCAGCTGTGGTCGCAGGCCCGAGCGTACAGGTCAGGCTCCCCCATTCCCATCAGGTTCTGCCCCCCCTCGCGCAAGAGCAGGCGGAGGTCGATGACCCTTGGGTCCGCCCTCGTCGGGCTCGCTGGCTCCAGCACGTTGACGCACCCGGCCTGAAACCGGACTTCGCAGGCCCGCGAGAAGTAAGCGGTCGCGAGCTCGACGTCCGCGTCCGTGATCCGGCCCTCCACGTAGTGATTGCCCAACTCGTTGCAAGCCCATCCGGAATTATCGCTGCAATACGTGGACTGCAATTGGATCAGTCGTTCGCACGCGCTCGGTCGTCCCTCCTCACACGACTGTTGCCAGAACGGCATGCTGTCACCGGTATGCTGCCCGTCGGTTCGCCCCATCGCCGCCATGGCACCGAAAAAAGCGATCCACACGGCCATGTGGGCCAAGTTGGCGCGCATAGGAACCCAGTCCCATCGCAGTCGACTCCAGACCGTGCTGGTCTGAATGGCAGGGACCATGCGGTCGATCGCCTGCACGCTCAGGTTCAGAAGCGGCACACACAGAAGCTTGTCGTAAAAGGTCGGCGCGCCAAAGGCGCCGAGGAGGGCGTAGAGGCCGAAGACGCCCACGCCGTACAGCCCGCCGAAAATGCTCTTTCCTAGCGGCGTCCTCGGTGACGTCGACGGATCGGTTATGAGCAGATGCAGCCCGAGAAATACGGCGGAGGGAATCTCGGAGTCGATGAAGTATGGAACGCCCGCGACCACCCCATACAGCGCACTCAGGGCAAACAGCATGATGGCTGCCGACGCGGCGACCAGCGTGATGGAAAAAAAGTACATGGCCACCAGGCCGACCAAGAACAGAAACGTGTAGATATAGGGAGCGAGGGTGAGCGTCGAAGCGATCTCCTGCCCCCAGGTCAGCTCGGTCGTGTTCGTGGCAATCAATACGAGCGAAAACAACCCCAGGGAGAACGCAGACGGGTTGAAAATATGCACTCGTTTGCCTTCCCGTTGCCACCGCACGAACTCCTTGCCCATGAACCCGACCGCAATCATCAGGAACTGCAGGTAGAACCAGTCGTCACGGAACCACAGGAACAAGTTCGTGCTGAAAATGATGGGAAACGGCCCGAAGCCGAGCAGATACGTTTCGCGCCGGGTCCAGGCCAGCAGCATGTCGAAGGCGTAAGCGAACACCAACTGCGCCACCAGGAGCCAGACGAAGTCGTAGACAGGCCGCCAGTACCAGCCCCAATACGCTAAGACCGAGATGTGAATCAGCGCCTGCAAGTAATGTTGCGGACGCAATATGGTGATGAACGACCGGCCCTCGGACGCCCCTCGCAAGCGCAGGAAGAGCGCAACCTGCCAGACGAGCAACACGATGGCCGCACCCCAAAAAGACCGTTGAAGAATCGGGTTGCCCGACACGCGTGGGACAAGCGACAGAAGGGCTAACCCCAGCGTCAGAGCCAGGGGCACCAAGAACACCCGGCGCGGTGACGGACTTCGGGAAGCGGGCTGCCTGTTCTTGTGACGGCTCGCCTGCTGGGCACGCCGCTGTCGTCGAGATGACATCGGTTTTCTTGGGGCTCTGGTGGTTCCAAGGCGGGGAACGCGTAATCGGGCCCTTCACAGTGTGCCCACGCGGGCAGGGAGGCAAGCCGGAGGCCGCCTCAAAAGGCGGGGGGCCGGCGCCCGTCTCCCGACGCGCACCCACGTCGGGATTACCCGCTCGCGACGCGCCTCGGGCGATGCCAGGTCCCGGCAGCAACGAGCCCACCACGGCATAACTTAGCGCCAGAACCACGTTGATCATGAGGTGGCGCCAGACGTGCCGACAGGCGGTCCATTGGCCGTGCTCTATTCCACGAACTTGGAGGCGATCGGGGCCCGAGTCAGCGAGAGCGAGGGCCAGATCGTCAAGGAGACGTTCGAGTTTCCGGGTGGACGACGCTTTCACTTCAGCGATCCGAGTGGAAATAAGTTGGTAGTCTGGTCGGATCGATGATGGCTGTTGCCGGTTGACAGAGTCATCGGACCCCGCGACCCTCATGTGTTAACCTCCAAAGGGGTGCACAGACTTTGATGAGGGCGGAGGTCTCGTTCTTGGAGATCGGCCGCCCTTTTGTTTTGTGACCAGGTCGGTCACACACCGCGCGGATGTTCCGCGCATATCAGACAGTCGGGATGTACGTGTCATCGTAGCTCCGACTTGCAAACCAAGGAGCGCATAGATGCGTACCAAGGGAACAGTGAAGTGGTTTAACGACCAAAAAGGTTTCGGCTTCATCACGCCGGACGACGGAAGCAGCGATTGTTTCGTTCACCACAACTCGATTCAGGCGGAGGGCTTCAAGACCCTCGCTGAGGGAGCTCAAGTGGAGTTCGATATGGTGCAGGGAGAGAAAGGGCCGGCGGCGGAGAACGTTGTCGCGCTCTAGATCAGACTAACTGATCGAAACCTGCGGGCCGTCCCGAGTGATCGGGGCGGTCCGTCTTTTTTCGGCCTGGGTTAGCGTGGTTGTGGCAGCGTGGCTCATGGTTTCACCTCAATCGGGTCCAACGATCCGCGATCCGTGCCGCCCCACCGGAGGGCGCCCAAATGACGACTGCGCGGGTGAGGGAGCCATTCGGCGCGGTAACGTGATTGACGAGATCCGACCTGTCCGACATCGTCTTTCGCGGCTTTACTGCTCGTGAGTCACTCCGGCCCGGCGAAGTCTTCCGCTTCTATTCCAACCTCCAACCTCGCGACGACCCGCGCCGCCCAACGACAAAACCGTCAGCCCCAAGAAAAAAGCGAGGCAGGGCGTAGGAAGTGAGGCATGGCAGTTCGGTCCGAATTCACGTTCCACACTTCTCCATGTCCACTTTCTCACAAGCGCCATCCAACCGATCTGCGATTCCTATGCGCGCTAATCTGGTGACCTCAAGCGAAGCGCGCGAGCTCGGAGCTCACCACGACCAGCAGCAAGTCGCTTTTCGGGCGGCGCCCGACGCGAAGGTCGCAGGCACGTTGCCTCTATGACACGAATTCCCTACGCTGCTCCCCTATCAGATGGATGGCGTGTCGTTCTCCGGAGGCTCGATGAAGCGAACGTGGCGAACCGTAGCCGGGGTCTCAGCCCTGGTGGGACTCTCGGCCCTGGCGGGACTCGTGATGGCGCAGCGCATGCTGCCCCGGACCGCCAACGCGCAGAGTTCGGCTGCGCCGACCTATCAGGTGGACCCCTTCTGGCCTCAAGTGCCTGAGCAATGGACCCTTGGTCAAGTTTCGGGAGTGGCAGTGGACTCTCGCGATCATGTGTGGATCGTGCAGCGTCCCTGGTCCTTGGGGAGCGACGAGGAGGCACGGAACCCCGAAGCGGAATGCTGCCTACCTGCACCGCCAGTCATGGAGTTCACGGCGGAAGGCACCTACGTGCAGGGGTGGGGTGGCGAAGGCGAGGGCTACGAGTGGCCAGCCGATGAGCACGGCATTCATATCGATTACAACGACAACGTCTGGGTCTCGTCAGCGGGCGGACCTCGTCTTCGCGAACGCACTGAGAATCACCTCCTAAAATTCGCGCGCGATGGGCGGTTTCTGTTTCAGATCGGAAGGCGAGGGGCGAGCCAGGGGAGCCTCGATACGAGGAATCTCAACAACGCTGCCGACATGTACGTGCATCCCGAGACCAATGAGCTGTTCGTTGCCGACGGATACGTGAATCGACGCGTGGTCGTTTTCGACGCGAGCACCGGAGCATACAAGCGCATGTGGGGCGCCTACGGTAACACACCGGACGACGAGGTCTCCAACACACCGCAGTACGAAGGGCCTGGCTCACCACAGTTCAATACGGTTCATGGGATTCGCGTCTCAGATGATAGCTACGTGTATGTTGCCGATCGTCGAAACAACCGAGTGCAGGTCTTCACGATCGACGGGACTTTCGATCGCGAAGTCTTCATCGAGAGACCGACCAGACTGCTGGGCACCGCCTTTTCGCTCGCATTCTCGGAGGACGCGGGACAGCAGTATCTCTATGTGGCCGACGCCGGGAATGGTCGAATTCGAATTCTCGATCGACAAACGCTGGACGAGGTGGGTCAATTCGGCCGCATCGGCCGCTACGCGGGTCAGTTCGTGTTCCTGCACAACGTGGCGGTCGATTCCCAAGGCAACGTGTACACAGCGGAGGTCGGGGGCGGCCGTCGCGTCCAAAAGTTCATCCGAAACTGACTATCGCCTTCTCGGCATCCTTGTCAGGCGGCATGCGCGGGTGGTCCGTCACTCCAGACGGCGTGCCATTATCTCAGGAAAATCTCCCACCATCCTCAACGGCTTGAAGCGTCTCACTCATGGAGCGTAAAGCCGCGAATCGTCCGTCGAGCATCCGCCGGTTGTGGAATTCGTAGATCTGACGCGCAGTGAGTTCTCCGTTGTCGTAAGTAGTATTCGTCATTTCCGATACAACCACAGCGAAGCCGTTCTCGAAGGCTACGCGAACCGTCGTTTCCACGCAGTACCCGGTCTGGATTCCCACTACGATCAGCGTGCCGATGTCCCGCTCATCGAGGTACGACTGCAGGTCGGTTTCGCGAAAGACGCTGTTGAACCGCTTGCGGACGATCTTTTCCCCCGGTGTAGGAATGACCGCCGAGTAGATCTCCCATCCCTTCGAACTAGGCTCGCCATCGGTCCCCAGATTTTTCGTCATGCTAGACATAGATCACCTCTACGCCAGCCGTCCTACACGCTGCGATCAATCTGGAGATGTTCTCGAGTACGATGTCGCCCCGATACGAACCGAGGGCCACCGTAGCATGTTGGACATCAACCACGAGGAGAGCACTACTCCTCGTGCTCAATCTCGCTGTAAGCTCTTCCACGAAGCTCCCTTGGTGTTCTCTGTTCTACCAAGACTGCTCGCGAAGCGCAGGGACCTGATGTGCCTAGGCCTTCGAGGCTTAGGCTCTGACACCCTATCGAGATTCGAAGATGTCGAGCGGCAGGATCGCCGTGACCCCCACATTCGGTACGTCAACGAGCTGCCCGATTCTCAAGTCGACCGCGACGGAGGCAATGATATATGCCTGTTCCCTGGTGTAACCGTACCTCTCAGAGATGTAGTCGATCATCTCCATCAAAGCATTCCTCGCCGCCAGTGAGATGTCTTTCGACAAGTTCTCGAGTGTGGCTACTTTATTTGCCTCCAAGTACCGCATGTCGGGCGGCACTTCGTCCTTGTCCTTGATGGGAAAGCCCGTAGTCGCGTAAAAGGCTCGGGACGGGATGTCGAGTAAACTGGACGGCCCTTCGTAGTGGGGTCCCCGCTCCAGTCGCCTGCCGTCCTTGATCAGCTCGGTCGTCAGAGTCACAGTGGCGTCCATTTCGACCGCCGTGCCAGACACTTCGCCGTCACCCTGTGCGAAGTGCACGTCTCCGATGCCGAGCCCGCAACCGGGTAAGTAGCATGGCAGATAGACCGAAGCACCGACTTGCAGGTACCTGATGTCCATATTTCCGCCGTGCTCGCGTGGCGGGCCCGTGCGCAGACATTCCCCAGAGTGAGTCCCCCCCTCCCCGCATATTTCGTGCGGAGACGCGTGCGCTAAGTACGTGGGCAGGCTGACGGCGCCCCCCGCCTCGAAGAGCTCAGCCTCCCGGGCCATCATCTGTACGTGTTGGCTTGGGCCCGGCAACACGGTCACAATCCCCGGAAAGCTTCGGTTGGGGATCCGCACCCCGGGTAGATCATCGGACACCGCAAAGTCCCGGTTGAGGCGCCATAGGACCCGATTGGGTCCCTCGATCTCGTCGCTCACGAACCCATTCGGAGTGATTGTCGTATACGCCCAGGGTCCCGGCGCGATATCGAGAATTCGTACCTTCAGTACATCCCCGGGCTCACCGCCCTCGATGTGCACGGGGCCCGTAAGGGGATGAACTGTGCCCTTCCCGACGTCGCCTTCCCTCGGATCCTGGGGCGCTTCGGGGTCGAGGTCGAAGTCCGAAGCATTGCGAGTGTGGAGAACGATCGTGGCCCCGGGACGTGCCCGCGCCGCCATGGGAATCGCAGGATGGAGCCTGTTGAAGCAAGCAGGATCCTCGCGACAGTTGGCCGACCGATCTCCAAGCTCGACGATTTCTTGGGCCCGGGCCTGCCCCATCGAACCCATTAGGAGAACAAGAACGAACGAGACGAGCCCCGTGTGGCTCGCGGATCTCCGCGTCATGGCTACCCCCTTCTTTTGCACGTTTCGACCAACCCGCAGAACGCCGGAGCTTCGACCCCGGACCGGTATGGTGGCATGGATCAGGGCCCCAGCGGCTGCCCGATCAGTCTAGAGGGGTCAGCACCCGGCTTTGGTATGTACTTGTCGATCCATGGGCCACCGAACTGAGCGACGTAAAGGTTGCCCTCGGAGTCCACGCTCATCTGGTGCGGGAGCGAGAAACCGCCGCAGGCCCCCGAGTGGTCAGGATCGAGCCCTGCCTCCGCGATCGCCGCATCGTCTGAGCAGGTGAATCCAGCCCGGCCGAGTGACGACGCCTGGCCGTACGTGCCGAAGTAATCCAGCAGCTGACCGTCCATGTTGTACTTGAGGATACGGTTCAGCGTCGCATCGAGGATCCAGACGAAGTCGTTCACGTCGACCATGATGGCAACCGGATCCCAGATGTCCGGCCACTGGTCGAGGAGCGTTCCATCCTCAGTGAAGATCTGGATCCGGTGGTTCCTCCGGTCGGATACGTAGATACGACTGTCCCTGTCCACCGCGACGCCGTGGATCAGATTGAACTGTCCGGGGCCGCTTCCCACTGAGCCGAACTCCGACAGCAACTCACCCTGCGCGTTGTAGCGAACGATACGGCCGTTCTGATAGCCGTCGCCCAACAGGAAGTCGCCGTTGGGGAGGAAGGCGAGCACCGCGTTCTGACCGAAGTCAAGCGGGCCGGGATTCGGGTTCTCGCGTGGGTTTGGACCACCCTCGCCCGCAACCGGATTCGGGTCTTCCATGCGCAGCAGCAACTCGCTCCCGTCGTTGCTGAACTTGAGGATCGACTCATGCACACCGTTCCCGCCTCTCTCATCCACCCAGACGGCGCGCTCAGGATCGTAGGGGTTGATGTAGATCTGGTGGGGACGGTTGAAAAGCGAGTCCCACTGCGCCCAGTTCTCGGTGATGTTCCCGTCGCGATCGACCGCCAGAAGGAAATTCCTGCTGAGTTCGTTCTCCTGCCCCTGTTGACGCTGCCTGCGTTGATCTCCCCACATCACAACCAGGATCCGATCCGGGGTGTCAGGCCAAGCACCAGAGGCGGATCCCCAGGTCCAGGTCGCGTCGTGGTCCGGTGCCGGCTTCCACCATCCGGGTACGACATCGTAGGGGCCGCTCCGATCGTCTCCGCCCTTTCTGGTCGCCCCAAACCGGCCGATGGGTGCCTCGCTGTCGCCCACGCACGCGGACGTCACCACGGCGGCGGCGATGGTGAGCCCCAAGCCGATACGCTTCAACTCCATGTTTCCTCCCAAGTGCATTGTACCCTTAACACACCGAAACCCGGCACGCTTCAGACGTCCCGCAGAAACCCAATCAACAGCCGGCTCGTTTCCTCAGGCTGCTCCTGCTGCACCCAGTGACCGGCACCGTCGACCATGTGCACCGCTCGCATGTCCGTGCAGGCCTCGTTCTGCATCCGCTCCAGTGCACCCGGGCTTTGATAGCTGCCCCAGTCGCTGGCGCCCGCGATGAATAGCGACGGCTGATCGATGGTCCGCCCGGCGAAGAGCTGTTGTTCCGGAGCGCCGATGCCGCCGGATCGATAGTGATTCAGCCCGCCCTGGAAGCCGGTGCGGGCATACTCCTCGGCATAGACGGCGAGCTCGTCGTCGGGCAGCCACGTGTTGGCCGCGATCTGGGCCGCATCAGGCATATTTTTGGCGACGGTTTCAGCCATGCCATCGGCCAGGTCCATGATGTAGTAAGTGGGCATTGTCGCCATCTCAGCGGCCGTGCGCGATGCGAGCCGGAATGGCTTGTTGTCGGTCCAGTCGGCACTCTTGTAGTGGTAGTAGCCCCTGATGAACGCATGCAGGCCCTGGGGTGGGTACCACATGTCCTCGTTGGCCTCGCGCGTGGTGTAGTACCGCTGGTAGTGCTTACGCGGACGCGCGAGGCTGGCCAATTCCTGTGTCAGGTCGTAGCCCGGAGACTGCGGGGGAGGCGGATTGTTGGCCGTGTCGAACGGTAACGACGCGGTTCCGCCGAAAGGCGCGCTCATCAACACCACCGACGTGAACACGTCGGGCCGCACGACCGCACACCAGGCAGCGACCGGTGAGCCGAAGTCGTGTCCGATCACCGACAGCGAGCGATACCCGAAGGCGGAGACAAGCCCCAGGGCGTCGCGAACGACGTTCAGCCGTCTGAACGCGTCGAGATCGCCGTCGTAGTCGTCATCCCACCCCGTCGTGCGCCCGTACCCTCGTAGATCGGGTGCGAAGACATGATACCCGGCCTCCGCCAGCGGCACCATCACGTTCCGCCAGCTGTAGGCCAGCTCTGGAAAGCCGTGGAGCAGCAGCAGACCTGGTCGCCGCCCCCCCTCGAAACCGGCCTCGAGGACATGGACGCGGAGGCCGTTGATATCGTCCACGAATCGTGAACGGACGCCGTCCGGCAGCAAGTCAGCGGATAGCGGTCCGATCGCCGTCTGCGCAGTGACGGAGGCACCTATGCCGGCTGCCATCAGCACCCGACTTGCCGGTCTCGTGGTCACCACCGCGGCTGCCGGTGCCATGACGGCTAGCCCCTGAATTAGTTGACGCCGGGTCATCGATGCGGGCATGGTGAATGTCCTCCCCTTACACGATGGAGTCTTGCGAGAAGTATCGGTCCAAACTGCCTGTTAGCTGCCCGTGGTGGAAGCCCCACTGCCAATCGGATTCTCGAGAAACTCAATCCGGTTTCCGAAGGGATCGACGGCGAAGAAGCGACGCGACCCCGGAATCGCGTCATCCCAGACGACTTCATGGCCGGACTGGCCGAGCCGCTCTCCGAGTCGATCGATTTCGTCAACGACGAAGGCGGGGTGCGCCGTTCGTTGAGGCCGGAAATCCGCATCGACAGCTACGTGGACTTTGCAGAAACCCAGCCGAAACCAGCATCCGTGGCGAGTCTGAAGCCCCGGAGGCTTCTCTTCCTCAACCATTCCGAGGAGCCCCACGAAGAAGGCGCGCGCTTCATCCTCACCTCCTGTAGGAATCGCGAGCAGCACGTGATCGATGTTCAATGAATCAACTCTCTCGGGAACGGGCCACGAAACTCTTCTATCCTAGCGCACCAAGCCGTCCAGCTCTGCGCGGCTCAGAAACTCTCCCTTGGACACCACCGCCCGGACACTCCGAGTATTGGTGATGTCGTCCAGAGGATCCCGGGACAGAAGGACGAGGTCGGCCAAGCGTCCCACCTCTACAGTGCCCATCTCGCCTGAACGTCCGAAAAACGCGGCCGGACGGACGGTGGCGGCCTCGAGAGCCTCCATCGGCGAGAGGCCCGCCCGCACTAGCATCTCTAACTCGCTGTGTAGGCTGTAGCCCGGAGCGGCAAAGGAGATTGGAGTATCGGTGCCTGCTCCCAGGGGCACTCCGGCTTCGTGCATGAGATTGACCAGGAAGAGGCTCCACGCGGCGTACGTCGTGTCCTGTGTCTGCTCCGCCGAACGCCTCGCCTCCGTGGTCTCCCTCCAATCAGCTTCGACCTCGACGGGCAGCGTCTCCAGAAGCGCGTCCCAGTCCGAGCGTTGGAAGGGCGGCCGCAGGCTCAGAGCATTCAGCCTCAGCGTAGGTACCTGGATCGTGGACATCATAGACGACAGCACCTCGGCGCACCCTGCTTCGTCGTAGGCCGCAACCGAGGGCAGACGTTGCAGGTTGTGGAGCTGCGATCGGAGATTCGCCCCGGAAACTCCGTCAGGGTTGGTCAGGATACGCCGTCGCTCAGCCACCAGCCTCAACGGGTCTGCCGCGCAGTCCATCTCGATATTGCGCAAGTGTTCCAGCGACTGCACGAGAGGCCCCACGTCCCGAGCCTGCATGGAGAGCGGCACATGTCCGTCCATGGGCAGCCCACGGGCCTGTGCCTCTTCGACGATCACAGTAAAGACCTCGGGCGCGACCATCTCGTAGATCTTCAGGAAGTCGACGCCTCCGTCGGCGAGGCGCGCTACATTTGCCCGGGCAGTCTCCACATCCGGGTTGGCAATCCCCAAGAGGGGCCGGTTCTCCCCGTCGTACACGACGTGCTCTCCGTCCAGCAGCGGGCCGGCGAAGAAAACTCTGGGCGCGGTGGCCCCGTGAGCACGGAGCGCCTCGACCACGGGCAGCACCCGTTCCAACGGCCCCCCAGTATCACGGATACTGGTGATTCCGTGGCTGAGGAAAAGGCCAGGCATCGCCTCGGTGAAGCGCTCGTCGTACGTGAGGTGGACGTGGAAGTCCCAGAGCCCCGGTATGAGGTATTGACCGGTGGCGTCCACCGCCTCGACCGCGTCCACCGCCTCGCCGGGGGCCGTCACAGCGGTGATTCTCCCCCCGTCGATTACGACGGTCCGGGCCTCCCGAACGCCGTTCACCGCGTCGATGACCGTGACGTTCTGGATAGCCAAATCCGGGAGCGGCGTGTCGGGACCACACGAGGCGAGTACGAAAAGCAGGGCCAACGACGAAGGGAAGGGCTGTTTGATCATGGTCAGGCGTCGTCGAAGGATTGTTATGAACTCAACTCAAGAACCTAGCCCGTGTGCACTTCAAAGTTGATGCCGCGCCGGGCCCGCCGTCCCGCTTGATTTCGGCGCCAGCACAATCAATACGGTTCCCACGATCGCCAGAACTGGCACGTCACCGATCAAGTGACCTCTCTCAGTGGCATCTCTGATCGCCTGCACAGCCATAATGCCTGAGTGAGCGATGCTCGACCAGGCGGCAAATAGAATCAGGCTCCGGTGCCGAGCCGGTTCGCGGGACGCCAGCACTAGGAATACTCCCAGTGTGGCATAGACACCGATAATCATTTGCTCATACTCCGGCTGCCTCGGCTGCCATTGCCAGCCGGACGGCCAGAACATCATTAGCGGCCAGACCCCGAAGATAAACACGAGGCCGAACACGAGGAGAAAAGTACTCAAGGGTTGTTGCGCCTTGTCGGACATCAGACCTCCTAGACGGATTAGAGAACGGCCTTCTTTTCATTACTGCAGGCGCCAGTCACGTTCGGGCGCGACCTAATGTCTCGTGCCTCTGCTGCGCGGCTAAAATGGGCTCTGAGCGCGTAGCGCGCGACCCTCCAGTTTGCCGTGCCAGTAGCAAGCACCTGTTAGACAGCAGTCTTAGAGGACTGCGGATTACTCCGCTGAGGCCCCTCTCCTCTCACCCGAGCGCAATCCCGGCGACACTCGAATCGGATTCGGCGGCGCCCAGCGGACCCCCCCAGAGAACTCTGCCCTGCGACGAAGGAAGAATAGCAATACGGCGCGTGCCTGACTTTGCGTCGCAGCGCTCGCGCGCCGCTCTACGGCCAAGTAAGTCAGGAACGCATTGACCTCCTCGCTGCCAAGCTCATCGGGGTGGCACATGCTGTGGTAGCGAACGAATCGACGGACCCAGGCCACGTAAGCCTCCTCGGTTCGCGGGCTATACCGCCTCGCGCACGGCGCGCGATAGCTGCTTGAGCAGCTTTGGTCCTGTTGGACCCGGAGGCATCTCCGAAGACATGTGTGGGTCCTTGGAAACCCTCGGAAGCGAGCGGGCGGGCTTATACGACCCCACGAACGCGGTCCAACGGGCGCGATGGAATGGTTCGATGGGCAACCGGGGGAGAGCGCCCCTAGATGTGGATCGCCCGTCCCAGCGCCGACAACGCGCCCTCGGCAATGGCCTCCGAAAGAGTCGGATGCGGGTGCATGGCGCAGTCCATCTCCTCGACGGTGGCCTCGAGATGGCGCCCCACGACGAACTCTCCGATCAGCTCCGTGGCGTGGGGACCCACGATGTGGGCTCCGAGGATCTCGGAGTATTGGGCGCCGCGGATGACTTTTACGAAGCCCTCCGAATGGCCGCTGGCCAGCGCGCGACCGTTGCCCACCCACGGAAACTTCCCGATGTCGATTTCGAGCCCCTGTTCCTTGGCCTGCTCCTCCGTGAGTCCGACGGATGCGACCTCGGGATTGCAGTAGGTGCAGTTCGGGACATTTTGATAGTCGACGGAGCCATGGCCCTGCCCGGCGATCGCCTCGACGCAGATCACCCCCTCGTGCATGGCTTTGTGGGCTAGCAACTGGTTGCCGGCACAGTCGCCGATGGCATGGACGCCCGCGGCGCTGGTGCGCATGAATTCGTCCACGACGAAAAAGCCGTGATCATCGAGTGCGACCCCGGCGGCGTCCAGGCCCAGGTCCTCGGTGTTCGGTACGCGTCCGACAGCGGACAAGACGTGCTGGACTTTCAGCGTCTGCGGTTCGCCCTTCTTGTCCTTGAACTTGAGCGTGACGGACTGCTTGCCGACCTCCGAGTTCTCCACCACGGCCCCGGTGTAGAAATCGACGTCGCGTTTCTTGAAGCTCCGCTCGACCGCGGCCGACGAATCGGCGTCTTCGAGGGGCAGGATGCGGTCCAGCGCTTCAATGACCGTCACTTTGGTGCCGTATGCGTTGTAGACGTCGACGAATTCCATCCCAACCGCACCGGCCCCCACAACGGCCAGCGTCTCCGGGGCCTCGATGCGAAAGAGGGCCCCCGTAGAAGACCAAATGCGGTCTTCATCGATCGGTAGGGCCCCGATGTCCCTCGGCCGGGACCCGGTGGCGAGAATGATGTGCTTAGCGGTGTATGCCTGTCGACTGCCGTCCGAAGCCTCTACCTCTACTTTGCCCCCACCCAAGAGGCTTCCACGCCCCTCGATGTGCGTGATCTTGTTCTTCTTGAACAGATGCCCCACGCCGTTTGCCAGTTGGTCCGCGATGGCTCGGCTGCGCCGCTGAGCCGGCGCTAAGTCGACGTGCGCCCCGGTAAAGGTGATGCCGTGCGTCCCGGCGGTCTTGACGTCATTCACGAGGGCGGCGCTGCTTAGAAGCGCCTTGGTGGGGATGCACCCGATGTTGAGACAGACACCCCCGAGCTTGTCGGCCTCGACGCAAGCGACCTTCAAGCCGAGCTGAGCTCCACGGATGGCCGCAACGTAGCCGCCCGGGCCCCCACCTATGATGAGTACGCCGAAGTCGTTTTCTGGCACGTCTTACCTCTTTCGAAAGTAGTCCAGGGCTGGCCCCGCAAGGTAGCGAAATTCATTTACTTCGGGAGGGGCGTGGAGGTATTGTGAACTGTAAGAATCCCATCACATTTTTCCGACTCGGTCGGAGGTTCACATGTGGGCATTGCTCGCAACCGGTGTAGTCTTCATAGGTGGAATTGGTCTATATAGCGGGCTCGTAAAACCCAGAGGACAGGCAGACACAGGATGGGCGGACATCAATGTCCAACTCAAGCGTTGGTATTAGAGGGTTTTACGCTTAATGCTAAGCAGATGACAGCCCCTGCTAATAACCAAACCACTGCCTCCGGAGGTGTTGGGCCTCGCGACTCGGGCCTACACGGGTCCCATCGGCTCGAGCACGCCGAGCAACGCCACCGCCATATAACTAGAATCAGGATTCTATTTTGTGACGACCGGGTCCCTAGGTCCGCGGGAAGGGGTGACCTTTCTCTTGGCGTGGACCCTGGGTGTCGCCGATCGTCATGTATCGCCCGTGGGGCGGCAATTCAGGCCGACGATCTTCGTAACGGACCTGGGAGGCATGTCCCACCGCGAGGCAGCGCAATGAACTCTCAGCCGCGAAGCAACGGAGGCTCAGGGTTCAGCGGGGGAGGGGGTTCCAGCGGAAGCGGCTTCGGGGGTGGGTTCTAACGGCGCCCGATCCCCTTCATCCTACCGTAGACGGCTGCCGCTCGGCCGGAACAAGCCCGCCCGTGTCCTTCGCCTGCTGCGCCCGTCCCAGAGCGAGACAGAGCATCGCCCAGACACCTGCCACGGGCACAGTGGCCGCCGCCACCCAGGCCAACGTCATCCCCATGGCCGCGAACATGCCATCCACCCCTGCCCCCGCCACATCACCACCGCGATAGAGGAAGACATCGATAACCGGCTTGGCCTTGTACTTCTCCGAGGGTGACACGACGCTGAACAAGGTCTCCCGCGCGGGCCTCGAAAGGGCGTACCGAGTAGCGCGATGCAGAGCCTGGAAGACCGCCATGACACCGAAGGCGGTCCAAACTGAGAGAATCGCGAAGCCCGCCATGGTCACAACAGGCAGGATGACGAGCGTCCAGCCCACACCGATACGCTTGATCACATGTGTGGTCACGAAGACCTGGGCGAAGAGCGTGGCGACCTGAGCTAACGCGTCAAATTGGGCAAAGCCCGCTACTCGCTGGCTAAAGGTGTCCGTGTTGTCGAGGATGATGTTGGCCTGCGTGAAGTAGATCAGCGTATTGGCGATCGCCATCAGCACGATGTAGGCACCGATGCCCAGCAGATACGGCGAGCCCGCGACGGCCTTGGCGCCGTCCCAAAAGGTCCCGCCGATCCTCGCCCTCGCAGGGCCCCCGGCCTCTCCCCCATCGGTCCCCTGGCCAGCCCCCTGTTGGTCTAGAACGGCCGCGCCGCTGGCGTCGTGAAGAGCCGTCCCGTCGGCGGTGTGCCTCGAATGCTCCGACCCCAGGGCGAGGCGGTCCAGCGTGAGCATCACGGCAACGGCCAACCCGAAGAAAACTGCCCCGGTCAGCATGAGCCCCGCGGGGAGGTAGACGGACTCGGTCATGCCGCTGATAACGTTGGTCGCCCAGCCGCCGACCAGCGCCCCGAGTGTGCCGCCGATACCGATGAATGCGAACATCCTCTTGCCCTGACGCATGTCGAAGATGTCCACCATGAACGCCCAGAACACACTGGTCACGAACAGATTGATCGCGCTGAGCCAGACGAAGAAGACGTAACCCACGTATCGCGCCACGGTCGTCTCAGTATCCGTGCCGATGAGTCCACCCCCGGCGGCCCCGTCAGCGATCAGCATCCCCGAGAACACGATCAGGCACGCAATCACGAAGAAGTAGGCGATGGGGATAAACCGGCGGCGGTTCGTCCTCGCGACGACCCCGCCGAAGGCGAGGACGAGGGCGAGGGAGACGAACGACGTCCCCACGAAGAGCCGGCGGAGCCCTGCCATACCCCCGGAGACGCCCATCGCCTCTCGTACCGGACGGAGGAAGTAGTACCCGCACAGGACACAGAAAAAGTAGGCGACCGACAAGAGCGCGAGTGGCAGTTCCGCTTTCTTGATGTTCAGAATTCGTGATACGGTATCGGCCACCCGCTCGGCTCCTCGCCCTCAGGCAGAACAATCCTGGGCCGAACTCATCCGACCAAGGACTGGGCAACCTAAGGTCGCTGATCCCCCGCGGCCAAGTAGTTGGGGAAGACCGTCGGTGACAGCCGTCAGGTCAGGATCGCCGTGGGCTCCTCGAGCATCCCCTTCAGGGTGGCGAGGAACGCGGCGCCGAGCGCTCCGTCGATCACACGGTGATCGCAACTCATCGTCATCTTCATGCGGTTGCGAATCACCACCTCACCCTCCTCTACCACGGGAACCTCCTCCACACCTCCGACGGCCAGAATTCCAGCCTCAGGCGGGTTGATCACGGCCGTGAACTCGTGAATGCCAAACATTCCCAGGTTGGAAATAGAGAAAGTCGCGCCGGAATACTCCTCCGGCTGGAGCCTCTTCTCCCTGGCCCTTCCGGCCAACTCCCGGACCTCGGCCGCGATGTGAGCGACGCCCTTGAGGTCGCCGTCTCGGATGATCGGAGTGATGAGGCCACCCTCCACTGCCACGGCCACGCCGATATGGACGCGGTTGTGCCGCCGGATCGAGTCACCCATCCAATGAGCGTTGCAGGCCGGATGGCGCCTGAGCGCGGCAGCCGTCGCCCGAATGATGAGATCGTTGAGGGAGACCTTGTGGCCTTCCTGCTCCAGCATCGTGTTGATGGTGCTGCGAGCCTCGATGGCCCGCCCCATGTCCACCTCGATCGTCAGGAAGAAGTGGGGAACGGGGCCGATCGACTCGGTCAGACGACGGGCGATGGTCTTCCGCATCTGCGAGAGCGGAACGTCATCGAACTCGGCACCGGACGGAACGAACGGCGGTGCAGCAATCGGGGCGGCGGTCCCGCCGGCAGCCTCTGCCGGCGCAGCCGTGCCCACCGGGGTAGCCGCTTCCACCTGGGCAACCGTTCCCACCGCCGGAGCCGCTCCCACTGGCGTCGCAGGCCCGGTCGCGATCGCTGCTTCGACGTCCCGCTTCACGATGCGCCCCGCCGGCCCGGATCCCGACATGCTCGACAGCGCAACGCCCGACTCGGTGGCTAGGCGACGCGCGAGCGGTGAAGCCTTGATCCGGCCACCGATGTCTCCACTTGGGCTCTCGGTACCGGCCGTTGGTCCGGTGGCTGCCGAAGTTTCCCCGGCTACTGCAGAAGCCTCCCCAGCGACGGAGGTCCCCAAAGCCACTTCAGCATCGGCGGGCGCGGCTGCGCCTTCGCTCTGTCCCGTCCCGTTCACCGGCGACGCCGCCTGAAACTCCGAGATGTCCTCGTCCTCGGTGCCGATCAGGGCGATCACGTCGCCGACCGGGGCCGTACCGCCCTCTGCCACCAGAATGATACGGAGGACACCGTCTCCACGGGCCGTCAGCTCCATGGTCGCCTTGTCGGTTTCGATCTCGGCGATGATGTCGCCGTTGGCGACTCTGTCCCCCTCGGACTTGAGCCACCTTACGACCTGGCCCTCCTCCATCGTCGGAGAAAGAGCCTCCATATGAACCTTGGTTGCCATAACCCTAGCCGAGCCGCCGAGAGGGGTCAGTGACAGAACGTGCGTTAGACATAGAGAACCTTCTTACAGGCCTCGACCACGCGGGCAGCGCCTGGTTTGGCCCAGGTCTCGAGTTTCTTGTTGTAGGGCATGGGGACGTCGGCCTGGGTCACCCGGAGCACGGGCGCGTCTAGGTCGTCGAACGCCTCTTCCATGATGATCGCTACGATCTGGGCCCCGACGCCAACGTATGGCCAGCCCTCCTCCAGATAGACAGCCCGGTTCGTTTTCGCGACGGTCGCCAGAATCGCGTCCACGTCGAGGGGACGCAGTGAGCGCAGATCCAGCACGTCCGCCTCGATCCCTTCCTTCGCCAGTTGTCCCGCAGCGTGGAGGGCCACATGAGCCATGCTTCCGTGGGTGATGATCGAAACGTCACCGCCCTCGCGCTTGAGATCCGCCACGCCCAGGGGGATGATGAAATCGTCATCGTCCGGCACTTCACCCTTCACGTTGTAGAGCAGCTCGCCCTCCATGAAGGCGACTGGGTCGTTGTCACGGATCGCGGCCTTCAGCAAGCCTTTGGCGTCGGCCGGCGTCGAGGGCGTCACGACTTTCACCCCTGGCGCATGGAGATACCATGTCTCGCACGCGTGCGAATGCTGGGCTCCGAGCTGGAGAGCCGCACCCGACGGGCCACGGAACACCATCGGAACGCCGATCTGACCACCGCTCATGCTGCGCATCTTCGACGCGCTGTTGATGACCTGATCGAGCGCTAGAATCGAGAAGTTGAAGGTCATGAACTCGACGACCGGCCGGAGGCCGACCATCGCCGCCCCGACTCCCAGCCCGGCAAACCCGAGCTCGCTGATCGGCGTGTCCACGACCCGCTGCACGCCGAACCGATCGAGAAGACCCTTCGAGACCTTGTACGCCCCGTCGTACTCGGCGACCTCTTCGCCCAACAAGAAGACATCTCCGTCCCGCTCCATTTCCTCAGCGAGCGCCTGGTTCAGCGCATCCCTGTACGTGAGCTCCGCCATGGCCTTACTTCCCCCGCCCGTCGAAGAAAAGACGTCCGTGAGAATTGATCTCGGAGTATACGTTCTGGTAAAGCGTCTCGACTTCAGGCTCAGGAGCCGCTTCGGCAAAATCGACCGCCGCGCCCACGGTGGCGCGCACCTCCTTATCGATCGCCTCGAGCTCCTCACCCGTAAGGAGATCCGCTGAGAACATCCGATCCCTGAGAAGCTTGATGGGATCCGCGTTCTCTTTGCGATCGTCGACCTCCTCCTTCGAGCGATAAGTGCCGGACACCGGATCGGACATGGAATGTCCCTTGAACCTGTAGCATTCCACGTCGACGAACTGGGCGCCGGCACCTTGCCGAACACTCTCGACGAGGTGGGCGAAGTGGGCATAGGTGGCCATGACGTCCTGTCCGTCGACGACCGAGGCGGTCACACCGTGCGCAGACGCCTTCTTCACCATCTCCGTCGCTGACATCCGGCTGAACTTCGTGCCCATGCCGTAGGCATTGTTCTCGACGACGTAGATCACGGGCAGATTCCAGATGGAGGCCATGTTCATGGACTCGTGGAACGCGCCTTGGTTGACTGCCGCGTCGCCGAGGAAACAGACACAAACCTGATCGCTGCCCCGATACCGGATCGCGAAGGCGGTGCCCAGGGCGAGTGGAGCCTGGGCCCCCACGATGCCGTTCCCCCCCAGGAATCCTGAATCCGCACCGAAGATGTGCATCGAGCCGCCCATCCCACCGGAAGCTCCCGTGGCATTGCCGTAAAGCTCAGACATGACGGCCTCGGGTGAGAGGCCCTTTGCTAGAGCCTGCGTGTGCTCCCGGTACGACCCGATGACGTAGTCGTCCTGCCGAAGAGGCAGGATGCACCCGGCTGCGGCGGCCTCCTGCCCGATGTGGAGGTGACAGAATCCGCCGATCTTGCCAATCGCGTACGCTTCTTCGGCTTTCTCCTCGAATCTCCGGTAAAGGAGCATCTGTTTGAGGAGCTCGGCCAGCTTCTCCTTGGAGAACCCGCCGAGCGCGGGACCTCCCATCATGACACCGACTGCTTCAGTCTCGAGTTCTGCCATCGAGGAGCTCCTTCTATCTATCCGACAATCGCGCCCGAATCCAACCGATCCCGACGCGCAATTTTCAACTGAACGAGGTTCACATTCGGTAGGATTTCCGCTGGCGCCGGAACGCCTGCCTCCAGCACGCGCTGAATGCTACCGGGTGCGCCAGCCTCGACTTCCCTGGCCTGTTCCTTGGCGTGATAGCTGGAGCGCACGAGCGGTCCCGCCTCCACGTGCTTGAATCCAAACTGCTCCTCACCCACGCGTTTCCAATCGGCGAACTCGGCAGGCGTCACCCAGCGCGCGACCGGAATGTGCTGCATCGACGGCCGTAGATATTGGCCCAACGTGAGGATGTCAACTGCCGCCTCGCGAAGATCGCTCATCGCCTGGCGAATCTCCGCGGCCTCCTCACCCATCCCGAGAATGATACCCGTCTTGGTCAGGAGTGACGCGTCGATTCTCTTGGCTGCTCCGAGGAACGAGATGGAGCGCCAATAACGGCCACCCGGGCGCACATCCGGGTGTAGTCTCTCGACCGTCTCCAGATTGTGTCCAAGAATCGCCGGCTTGGCCTCCACGACCACCCGGAGAGCGCCTTCGTCACCCTTGAAGTCCGGAATAAGTACTTCGATCGAGCAACCAGGGACGGCATCGAGGATGCGGGTGATGGTCTCCGCATAGATGCCGGCGCCGCCGTCGCCGAGTTCATCCCGATTCACGCTCGTGATCACCACGTGTTCCAGTTCCATGGCACGCACGGTGTCGGCGACGCGCATGGGTTCCTCGAGATCCAGTTCGGTCGGTAGCCCATGGGCTACAGCGCAATACTTACAGGCGCGCGTACAGACGTCTCCGAGGATCATGAAAGTGGCCGTGCCGGCCTCCCAACACTCTCCGATGTTGGGACAACCGGCCTCCTCACACACCGTGTGGAGGGACTGGCTTCTCATGAGGTTCTTAAGGCGGAGATACTCCGATCCGCCAGGTGAACGGACCTTCAGCCACTCAGGTTTTCGGGCTCGCATGGGCACCGTGTCCAAGCCCTCGTGGGCTCGAATATTCGAGCCCCCCTTTGGCTTGACCAGACCGGTGTCTTTACCGCCGGGAGCATAGCCCCCGGAGGATTCCATGAGCGTCTTCTGCACCTGATACCTGTCTTTGGGATGGTCTGAGGAGGATCCCGTTGGTCCTTCCTGGCGGTACCCTAAAGAAAGCGCGGATGGCGGGCCGTCACAACCCCATAAACGCTTCTAGCGCCTGGTCTCGGGCTGACACGACACGACGTGGGCAACCTCCTCCTCCGGCGAGTCGGTAAGGACAATCAGGTCGAGATCCTCCTTCGATATTTTACCCTCTTCGAGCGGCTTGTCCTTGATCCAATCCATCAGGCCAGCCCAATACTTCGTGTCGAACATGACCACCGGAAAATTCCTGACTTTCTGGGTCTGAATCAGCGTCAGCGCCTCGAACAGCTCGTCAAATCCCTCGACGAACTCCCCCATGATTCGAAAGACGCGCCACGACTCCTTACCCCCCCGGAAGAGCCCTCTCTCCTGCAACTCAGCCACGGTGGACTGAAGAAATCGCTCGTCCTCCGTCTCCCTCAAGTATGGGGGGGGGCGGAACGACTTCTTGGGGTTCACCTTCTTGGAGTCCATCCTTTTCGTTGTCTTCACGCCCGGTTCTGTGCAATGCCGACTCGTGTGGTACGGAGGGTCGCCAGCCGAGCCCTTTGAGGAAACCGGTGTCGGACTCAGGTCTATTGCAGAGCCACCACTTCGTGGCCCTTTTCGATCAGGCGCTCAGCGATGTGGGAGCCGAGCAAGCCAGAACCGCCCGTGAGAAAGACGCGGGACGGCTCCTTTGGCGCAGGAGCCCGATCGCTCGGATCGCTCAGTCGTTCCGTCCCAGTGCCTCGGCCGTGATCTGCATTTGCGGAAACATCGGATTGTGGTCTCGATACTCGAGGAGATCCTTGGCCGACTCGGTCTCATACGCTTCCAACCAGCGCCCGTAATACCCGCGCGCGCTGGCGCTGTCGCCGAGGGCCAGTGACGCGTCGCCGGCCATGGCCAACCCGAGAAGGTGGTTCGGTTGCTCCGCGAGGATCTCCTCCGCACCCTCCAGAGCCTCTGCATTGAACTGGCCGGTCAAACGAAGCAGCACCAAGTGGAACTTGCCGTCAGTGTCCAAAGGCTCGGCAAGCTCAAGGGCACGAATGGCCATGGGCAGGAAGTTGACCACCTCCGTGTTGTCATTCGCCGATACGGCGGTCATCACCCTATTGAAAAGGCGATCCGCCGCCTCACGCGGTGTCATCGACGAAAGGTCGACAGCGGCTGCACCTCCCGCTGCGCCTCCCGCGGGACCGACGGCAGCCGGTGGGGGCGCCGCTGCACGTCCAGGGCCATACACCGGATAGGCGATCACCATGATCAGCCCCAACAAAAGAGCACCGGCCATCCACCACGCGACCTGGTTTCCCGAACCGTTTCCCGAACTCCCGGGACGGATCGGGGAGCTGCCCATGGCGCTTCCGCACTGATTACAGAATCGGGCCGCGGCAGGAGGTTGATGTCCGCAGCCCTGGCACTTCGGCTTTTCCAACGTTGCGCCACAGTTCGAGCAGAACCGTCCCGCTTGGGCGGCCGTACCACAACTCAGGCACTTCATCCATCATCCCCCAGATCCAGCCGGGGGCGGCGATCCGGGGGAGGCGTCAACGCGTTGAACAACATCGGCCACGTCGCCACCGTTTGCGCACGATAGTTGGGCTGGAATCCAAACAGCACGAGCGAGCCTTCACCGATGGAAACTTCCACGACCGCGGGTTTCCCGCCCACGTGCTCGGGGCCCAGGAGCCAGCCGGAGCGCAGGGGGTTCCCGTCACTGAACCGCGCGGTGACTCGAACCGACGGATCGGAAACGTCGAAAGCCCTGCTTTCCCGGGAGAACCAGCCTGCAACCGACTCGGGGAGCCCTTCATTGAGCGTGTGGCCGGGCTCGGGACGTATTTCGAGGATCGATCCCGGTATGTAGAAATCCGTGGCGGCGAGCCTCTCCACGGCGCTCGACACACCGAGGTCGAACAGGTCCGTCACGTACTCGGTCGCATCCTCAATCGCCACGATGCGCCCTCCCTCGCGCACGAAGCGGTCCAACGCCCGCTCGCCCTCGCCTCCCAAACCCCCGGCGTAGGGTTCGGGGACGGACCCACTCCCAAAACCACCGGAGATGGAGGACGGGCTCTGTCGCTGGAACAGGATCACGTCGTAATCCCGGCGAAGGTCTCCCTCCCGAACACGGGCGTCTTTGAGCGTGTCGTAGGGGAGCCCGTACTGGTCGAAGACCCAACGCGTCCATCCGGCCTCCATGGGCTCGCGCCACGATTTGTAGAGGGCGATCCGAGGTGCCGACTCACCCTGAAGGGCCTCGGGTAGCTGAAAAAAGAAATCCGGCGTCTCGATCGGCGCGGACTCAAGCACACCAGCCACGCCCCCGTCCAGGTCCTCCACGGCAACAGCCGAAACGTTCATGAGTAACGGCAACGTGTGCGCGGTCACGTCGTACGGTCGGCGAGGCGGACCGTTGGGATACTCACGCAGGTCCGGATACTGCTGCACCTCCAGGAGCGTCTGGGCAAAGGAGGCGTACGGCTGATTCATTGGAACCACATAGGTGCCAGCCTGTATCGATACGCCATCGGCTTCGAAGGCCCGCGCGGCGCGATACACTTCTACGTCGCCCATTCGCAGGATCCGCAGCACATAAGCCAGGCCCGTCTCGTTTTCCTGGTCGACGGGAATGACCCACGCGGTGGGCCACGCGTCCCATCCGTTCACCGCGCGCTCGTTGATCCTGTAGAAGTTCTCGAGCCAGTAGCGTCGGTTCTTGGCCGCATTGTTGAGCAAGGCCATCGCTCCCGCGTCCATGTAGTCGACGATGTCCGGCAGACCCCACGTTCCGCCGGTCCACGGATTCGGATAGTTCACAGAAGCGGTCGCGGCGTCGTACCCGCGTCCGCCCCCGATGCTCGAGGGAGAGACGACCACGGAGGTCGCGATGTCCGCTGAAGCCGTCTCCGACAGAATGCGAGCGCCGGCGTGATAATGCTGATAGGTACGGGCCGGGGTGAAGCCATCGTAGATGGCGTTGGTCACGACGCCGCTCTTTCCCTGGGCCGCGAGCTCGGCGGCCATGCTCGTACCGAGCATGTTCACGGCAGTGATGATCGCCGGATCGACATTGTGCTCAATCGGATCGATATAGGGCGGAAAGAAGATGCGAGCGCCGCCGCCCCCCATTTGATGGATGTCGTGCACGATCTGCGGGTGCCAGGCGTTATGGGCCCCGAGGACTGTGTGCTGCGTCTCCTTCTGTGTGAACGCGTACCAATCCCGGTTGTTATCGTGACCGACATAGTAGTGGTAGAGCCACGGAAGGGAGGAGGCCTCGTACTCGGTACCCAGCCATTCGTTGTACCAATCCGCCACCCACTCCGTCCCATCCGGATTCAGGGATGGAATATCCAACAGGATGACGTTGTCGAGAATTTCGCGCACTCGCTCCTCATTCGAAGATGCCAACCGGTACAGGAGCCGCACGGCAGTTTGGGACCCACCGACCTCCGTCGAGTGGATGCCGTGCGTGATGAGCACCACAGTGCGCCCCTCGGTGATAAGCTCCTGAAGCTCCTCGTCGCCGGACACCCGGCGCGGATCCGCGAGCCGCATCTGGATGTCGTGAAGCTCGGAGAGACGACTTTGGTTTTCCTCGCTCGTAACCGTCACCATCACGAAGGGGCGGCCCATGGTCGTGAGCCCAAGCGTATCGACCTTCACCCGTGGGCTCGCGTTCGCGAGCACCTCGTAATACGATGTGAGTTCCGTCCAATTGGCCAGATTCTGCTCGGAACCGATCTCAAAGCCGAAATGGGACTCCGGCGTCGGAACATTTTGGGCCGAGAGGAGGCCGACAGCAGCGAGGGCGAGGCCCGGGCCCGTCAGAACCCTATGCAGCGCGACCCTATGCACCATGCGGTTGCCTCCAACAAGTGTTGAGCGAAAGAGTACGGGGATCGTATCCGGGAGCAGTACCCAGGACAAGCTAGCGGGGTGGCGAGAGGCGGGGTATCTGAGGGAGTCGGATGGGACCGCTAAAGGCCGGTGGGCATGTCGATGAATTCCTGCTGGAGTTCGAATCGCTCTTCGAGGTGAGTCCCCAGCGCCCTCACGCCCCATGTCTCTGTAGCGTAATGTCCTGCGTACAAAGCATTAACCCCGTGCTCCATTGCGTCGTTGTATGTGTGGTGGGGCCCTTCGCCCGTGATGAGCGCATCGAGACCCTGGCGGGACGCCTCCGGGATGAGGTCCGCGGCGGCGCCGGTGACCAAGCCCACCCGGTAGACGTGCTCGGGTCCCCCCGGGATGAGCCTCACCGGACCACCCACCACCTCACCAATGTGCTCCACCAGTTTATCGCGCTCGTAATCGACCTCGCACCACCACCCGATGTCATGGCCCTGATGGTCGCCGAAACGCCCCTTCGGATCCCAACCGAGAGCCCGGCACAACACCGCACAGTTCCCCACCTCAGAGTGGGCATCCAAAGGCAGGTGTGCCGAATAAAGAGCGACTTTGCCCTCGATCAGGGCTCGGAGCTTCCGGAAGCGCGGACCGGCGATTTTGGCTTGGCCGTCCCAAAAAAGCCCATGGTGGACCACCAGAATGTCCACACCCCGGGACACGGCCTCCTGGATCACAGCCTCGCTGGCGTCCACGGCCACCGCGGCACGCTTCACCTCCGCGGGTCCCTCCACTTGAAGGCCGTTGTGCGCAGGCGAGTAATCGGGGAACCCCTCAATCGAGAGATACTCGTCCAGATATTGGACCAGGGAGTCTGTCTTCACCTTGTCCGCGGGATCAAATGTGGAAAAGTGTCCACGAAACGGTCACAAGAAGGGGTACCCGTCAGGTCATAGCCAGCGTAACTCATTGTAAAATCATGGGTTAAGACAATTGTCCACGTTCTGTGGATAAGTGGGGTACGGTCGCCTCACCCAGCTCCCAGCTCCCCCGACCGCTGCTCCCCCGATTCCTGGAGCGCCGCCTCCACGTCGTCCTGTTCCAACTCCTCGTGTTCCGGCTCGGCCTTTCCTCCGCTACTGGGAATCTCTGCCTGGGGGACCTTGAAGGCCCCAGCCGACTCGCCGACTGCTACCTGACCTTGAACCTTGGCGCCCTCCTCGACTTGCATCCGGGGGGCCTCAATGTCTCCCGAAACCTCACTGGTCGCCAGCAGTTCGAGGCGAGATACGGCATGAATTCCCCCCGAAACCCGACCGGCGACCACGGCATCCTGCGTAAAGATGTTCCCGTCCACGAGGCCGTCCTTGCCGACCACTACGGACTTTCCGGCCCGAACATTGCCACGGATCGTGCCCTCGACACGTAGCGAACCGTCGGTCTCCGAGTCGCCCTCCAGGGTCATACCCGCGCCGATGATCGAAATCACGGCCTCGGGGGGAGCGTTAGAGGTCGGGGAAGCCTTGGCCATGTCGTCCGGATCCTTTGTGATTTATGGTTGCTCTACCAACTCAAGAGGGTCGATCGTCACTCCTTCGAGTAGGATCTCGAAGTGCAAGTGAGGCCCGGTTGTGATTTATGGTTGCTCTACCAACTCAAGGGGGTCGATCGTCACTCCTTCGAGTAGGATCTCGAAGTGCAAGTGAGGCCCGGTTGATACGCCGGTCGACCCACTGAGCGCGATCACCTCGTTTTTCCGTACTTCCTCCCCGAGCTCGACCGAGGTGTCGGACGCGTGGGCGTACAAAGTCTCGTACCCATTGTCATGATCGATCCGCACATACTTCCCGTACGTGGAGTCCTCGCCGACTTCCGAGACTCGGCCCGCACCCGCAGCTCGAATATATGAGCCAGTGGGAATTGCGATGTCCAGGCCCGGGTGGGCTTCATCCTCGTCGATGCGGCGCGTGACGGCCCCACTTTCATCGGCGAGCGGCCAGCTGTCGGGCCGGCTGTCGAGCCCCTCGTCATCACTAGGGGAACGACGGAAAGAGCCCGGAGGTGGGAGCCAAAGCTCGGACGGCGCCCCCGTGCCATCTGGGGCAAAAAGAGCAAGAATATCGGAGTACTGACGTTCGACGGCACCGAGCTGGCGAAGTAGCCCGGGAATCCGTTCTTGATCCGCACGCATCAGAGCGACCTCCGCCTCGAGCTCCACCATGTGCACGACACGGGAAGCCATGTACCCCCAGGTGACGATCAGGAACGTCACGGCCACGCTGAGGCCGAGGGCGAGACCTCGGAGCATGCGCAAGCGCCGGTACGAGATCTCGTACGTCCGGCTCTGGCTGGTTTCAGGCACGAAGATGATCCGCATGATGGGGCCCTTCATGACACGACCTCCGATGCCTCTCGGCCCGTGATTAGGTGGAAGACTCGCTCGAAGTCTTCATGATTCCGGAACGGTACTTCGATTACGCCGGAGCCACCCCTGCGAAGCCGGACGGTCGCCTTGGTCGCGAGCACCGCCCGTAGATCTTCCTCAAGGGCTCGCACCACGGGATCGCGGCGCCTGGACGTATGCCGTTTCGGCTTCTTCTTCTCCGATTCGATCCCGGCATGGCCCTCCATTTCGCGGACGGACCAACCCTGCTTGATGGCCTCCCCGGCTAGCGCCACCATCCTTTTCTCATCGTCGAGCGCGAGCAGCGCCCTCGCGTGTCCACTCGTGAGGGATCCGGCCTCCACATACGCCCGCACCGACGCCGGCAACTGAAGAAGGCGGACCATATTCGCCACCGTCGAGCGGCTCTTACCCACGGAGCGCCCGATCTCGGCGTGACTCAGGCCGTGCTTGTCCATGAGGGCCTGGTACCCCTCCGCTTCTTCCATGGGGTTCAGCGCCTCGCGCTGAAGATTTTCCACGAGTGCGAGGACCAACAGCGTGTCATCGTCGACTTCCCGGGTAACCGCCGGGACCTGCGTCCAGCCAAGCTTCTGGACGGCCCGCAAGCGGCGCTCGCCCGCGACCAACTCGTACTTGCCCGGAGCCCTCGGGGCTGGCCGTAGCAAGAGCGGCTGAAGGAGACCATTCTCCTGGATCGATTGGGCCAGTTCCGCCAATTCTTCGGCCGAGAACGTCTTGCGGGGCTGTTGTGGATTCGGCCCGATCGACTTCACATCGACGAGCTGTGTGTCGCGACTCGGGGCCTCGTCCAGATACTCACCCAGTAAAGCACCGAGCCCCTTGCCGAGGCGAGCCTTCTTCTTTAACTGGCTCACTCGCCTATATCCTCGGCAGGACGGAACAGAGCATCATCCACGTGACGGAACTGAGTACCGTCATCGGTCCGCCGTGTCATCACGCCGGCGCCGGTCTTTGACCCGCCATGAGCTCCTCCGCGAGCGACAAATAACTTTGGGCTCCATTGGACAAAACGTCGTACCGGAGAATCGGCTGTCCGAACGATGGGGCTTCGGCCAACCGAACATTTCGCGGAATGGAGGTCTTGTACACGCGGTCGCCAAAATACTCCCTCGCCTCAGCGGCCACTTGCCGCGCGAGGTTGAGTCGCCCGTCAAACATCGTGAGCAGCACGCCCTCGATCTCCAGTTGCGGATTGAGCGCTCGTTGGACCAGCCGCACGGTGTTGAGCAACTGACTAAGACCCTCGAGGGCATAGAACTCACATTGGATCGGAATCAACAAAGAGTCGGAAGCCGTGAGGGCATTCAGTGTCAGAAGCGCTAGTGAAGGCGGACAGTCCAGGAGGATGAAATCGTAATCGGACCGAATCGACTCTAGCGCTCGTCGAAGAATGGTCTCCCGGCTCATGGCACCGACGAGTTCGATCTCTGCACCGACCAGATCCCGTGTACTCGGCATGAGATCGAGAAGGGGGAATTGAACCGACGTAAGCACAGCCGCTTTGGCATCCCCGCCACTCATGAGAACGTCGTAGATCGTGACGCGCTCGTCGTCGGCGGGCGAGAGCCCCAGTCCGCGCGAGGCGTTCCCTTGAGGGTCCAAATCGACGACCAAAGTCCGGGCTTCGGCCACAGCGAGTGCGGCGCCTAGATTGATGGCGGTCGTGGTTTTACCCACTCCGCCCTTTTGGTTGGCGATAGCGATGACGCGGGACATGCGTACGAAGCCAGTGGAATGAACGCTCAGGGTGAGTCTAGAATAAACGGTCGTCCACACAGGAGCAAAACGCAAGGACATGTGCGGCCGCCTCTTGCCCACGCGGGATCACTCCCCGAAACTCAAGCGTGGCGGAGCGATCCCGGCTTCGCCGACGCTCGCATGATTCCCCCTTAAATGTACCGACATGAGCTCTAAACGTCCTTTTAATGCGGAAAACCAGTTAATGCGGAAAGCCGGTCACGATTGCTTGTGCTCGCCAACGCAGTGGTTATTGGCGCCGCAACCATTGGCGCGATGGCGTGCGGAAGTGACCTGAGCGGTCCGGACCTGAACCCGGATTTCATGGTGGGAGACTGGTCGGTCGACTCGTTGGTGATGACGAGCGCGGCGAATCCGGCCGTGACTGCCGATCTGCGGGCGTTGGGGGGTCACCTTCACGCTTTTGGTGGAGTTCTCCAGTCGTTACACGGCGATCCTGGAGGGGTTCGGTCAGCCCAGCAGTGAAAAGTGAAATCGGAAGGCTCACCATCGACGGCGTAGACGTGGTCCTCATGCCGGAGTCGCGAGCCCTGTGGGAGCGAGTGGGTGATTCCGTCATCCTAGAGGGTGACAGCGACTTCAACCTCGACGGCACGACCGAACCGGCCACGCTCAGGCAGGTGTTGGTTCCCAGGCAGCCTCGCCGAAGGTCCGGACTGAGCCCGGGTGTTTCACGTGAAACACCTCTCGGGAAGCTGGTCTGGGCAAGCTCGTCTGCGGGTGTCCATTTGCACGAGCTTGGGGAAGCTCATTTGTGTGGCCCTGGGGACGCGGAGAGGTGCCGCCCCTGTTTCACGTGAAACAGGGTGGCTCAGCACTTCGCCCCCACCTCCATCGGTCCATTACGACGCCACCGCCGGACCTCGAGGATCAGGCTCTGCAGATCCGCTGGAGACACCCCCGGTATCCGGCCTGCCTGCGCGAGCGAGGAGGGACGGACGCACGCCAGTTTTTCCCGCGCCTCAAAGGACAGGCTCAGCAGCTCTTCGTAAGGAAGCTCATGAGGGAGTTCGAAGTCCGCTTGCCTTCTCAAGCTCCGTGCTCGCTCGGCCTCACGCCGGACGTATCCCTCGTATTTGAGCTCAATCTCGACCGCAGCCAGCGCGTCCGCGTCCGTTGCTGGATCGAAGGTGGCCCCTCCGGCGTTCGCGAGCCCGGCCGCCGGCACTTCGGGGCGCCTCAGGAGTTCGGACGCCCGTACGGACTGCCGCATCGGGCTACTCCCGCACTCTTTTAGCAACGGGTTGACGCTCACTGGGTCGAGTACGGTTTCGACGAACCACTTTCGCACTCGCGTCTCTCTCTCTTCGAGCGTGGCCAGCACTTCGCTCTGCGTGTCAGTCAGTAGACCGATCTCCCTCGCGCGAGGTCCGAGACGTCGGCTGGCGTTATCCTGTCGGAGCAGAAGCCTGAACTCGGCTCGGGACGTGAACAGGCGGTACGGTTCGTCCGTCCCCTTCGTGATCAAGTCGTCGATCAGGACACCGATATAGGCTTCGTCCCGCTCGAGCACGATCGCCGCCCTCCCAAGAGCCCCCAGCGCCGCGTTCGCACCCGCCATCAGGCCCTGGCCCGCAGCCTCCTCGTATCCGGTCGTCCCGTTTATCTGCCCCGCGAAGTAGAGGCCTGGCAATTCCCTCAACTCCAGAGTGTGCCTCAGTTGGTGGGGTGGGAAATAGTCGTATTCGATCGCGTACCCGACCCTCGTCACCTCCACACGCTCGAGGCCGGGAATGGTACGGAGAAACTCCACTTGAACGTCCGCGGGTAGCGACGTCGACAGGCCGTTCACGTAGAGTTCGGTGGTCTCCAACCCCTCCGGTTCCAGGAAGACCTGATGACGGGGCGCGTCCGGAAACCGGACGATCTTGTCCTCGATCGAAGGACAGTACCGTGGCCCCCGCCCGGAGATCTCGCCTCCGAAGAGAGCGCTCTGGTCCAGGCTACGCTTGACAACCTCACGAAGCTCCGTCCCGGTCCATGTGATCCAGCAGGGCCGCTGCTCGGGGATATTCTCTCTTATATAGGAGGAAAACCGGAAGTCCTGCGGATCGCCGTCCTGCCGCTCCGTGCGGGTAAAATCCACGCTCCGTCCGTCGATGCGGGGAGGCGTACCGGTCTTGAACCGGGCGATCTCGAGACCACGCGCCTCCAGTTCCTCCGCCAACTCGACCGAAGGCGCTTCTCCGGCCCGCCCCGCCCCGACACTGGCATCGCCCCCAATGTGGATCCTGCCTCGCAGGAACGTCCCGGCCGTCACCACGACCGCCTGCGCCTGAAACTCGAGGCCTCCACCGGTCCGCACTCCGGTCGCCCGACCCCGCTCCATGAGCAGGCCCGTCACCATGTCCTCATGGAGGCAAAGGCCGGGCACCTCGTCGAGCGCCTTTCGTACGCCGAGGGGATAGAGCCGCCGATCACATTGGGCTCGGGGACTCCACACGGCCGGCCCTTTCGAGCGGTTCAGCATCCGGAACTGAATCCGCGCCGCATCGGTCGCACGGCCCATGATTCCGCCGAGCGCGTCCACTTCCCTCGCGACCACGCCTTTGGCTATTCCTCCGATTGCGGGGTTACAACTCATCTGCCCGACCCGGGCGAGGTCGGGCGTGATCAACAGCGTTCTTGCTCCCACCCGTGCGGCCGCGGCCGCGGCCTCGCAGCCGGCATGGCCACCCCCGACGACGATCACATCGTAGGAAAGCTTCATTGATCGTTCACCCGCTTCCTCAAATGATCTCAAAATAGGTTGGGAGGCTCGCGTCCGACCGAAAGCCGTCGACTCCCTCGACTCGCGCCATCGGCGGACCGAGCTCCAGCTCTGCGGCAAAGGCTTCGAGCGTCTCGATGTCCCCGACCACGTGAACCTCGACCGTGCCATCCGGACGGTTTCCGACGGTACCCCGTAGGCCGAGCTTCGACGCTCTAGCGCGCGTCCACCACCGGAAGCCGACCCCCTGCACCCGTCCGCGGACTCGAAAGCCCCGCTGCTGCCATTCCGACTCGGAATTGCTCATATATGGTCCAACCCCGTCCCATGCCAACGTCCTCGCTAACGCCTTTCTACTTGCCAATACAAAACTCGCGGAAGACCCGATCTAGAATCTCGTCGGTCGAAACCAGTCCGAGCAACTCCTCCAAAGCCGTCTCCGCCGGCCGAAGCTCCGCCGACGCCACCGCAACCGGCGTACCCCCCTCCAGCGCCGTCATGAACGCCACCACATGATCGCGAGCTCTCCTGACCGCCTCCGACTGCCGGGCTCGGGTGAGCGCGGGCAGAGATACACCCGTCCGAGCGAGCCCCCCGTAGACCATTTCGGGAAGAAGCGCATGAAGGCGTCCCAGCCCGGTCCCGTCGACCACAGACAGCGCCACACTCTCGCTCACATTAGCGCCATTCAGATCATGGACGGCATTGAGATCATCGGACGCGCCATCTCCGGACGCCAGATCGGCCTTGGTCCTGAGCAAAACCGTCGGGACATCCCCCAACCCCGCCAGGAATTTCCGCTCGGCCGACCCCACCTCCGCATGGGATTCCACGCAGAAAAGTACGAGATCCGCGCGGTCGAGATATCGACGCGCCACCTCGATCCCGAGCTCCTCCACGCGATCATCCGAATCGTGGATCCCGGCCGTGTCGACCAAGCGGAACGGAAAGCCCCCAACCGAGATCACGGCCTCGAGGGCGTCCCGGGTCGTGCCGGGTACCTCGGTGACGATAGCCCGCTCCTCTCCCAGCAAAGCGTTGTACAGACTAGACTTACCGCTGTTCGGTGGACCGGCGAGCACCGTCAGGGCCCCCTCCCTCAGGAGCTCCCCCTCCGGCGCAGTCTCTAGGAGCTCCTCCAGAGCCGCCCGGAGTGCCGCCGCCGCATTCACGATCTCGTCCACCGGCATGGGCGCTTCGTCCTCTTCCGGGAAATCGATGTGATGGGCCAGGTACGCCTCGAGGGTGACGAGTTGCTCTCGGAGCTCCGCGATCCGTCGACTCAGGCCTCGCTCGACTTGGAACAGAGCCGCGTCGTGTTGCGCCTTACTTCGTCCTTCGATCAAATCAAGCACGGCCTCGGCTTGCACCAGGTCCATTTTCCCATGCAGAACCGCCCGGCGGGTGAACTCACCCGGCTCGGCCAAGCGAGCCCCTCCCGCAATGCACGCATCCAGAATCAACCGGGGCACCAGCCAACCGCCATGGCAGGAGATCTCGACCATGTCCTCACCGGTGTAGCTGTCCGGCCGCGGGAACGTGGTCACGAGCACCCGGTCCAGGAGATCCCCGCCTTCGCCCGAGGTGATCGAACGTACACTGGCCGTCCGCGAGGCCGGCTGGTCCTGGTCGGACGTGAGGGACCCGAGGATCTGGAAAGCCTCGAGTCCGGAAATACGCACCAACGCGATCGCGCCCGGCCCGGCAGCGGTAGCCAACGCCGCGATGGAGTCCAACGCCAGCTCGTAAGGCCGGCTGGAGGCCTCGTCAGTCACCGCTCGTTGCGGGCTGGTGCACCGGCGTCTGCTCCCGGAGCTGTTGACGCTCCTTGGCGATCAAGTATTGCTGCGGGATCGTCGCCAGATTGGACGTGGCGTAGTAGAGGTTCAGGCCGGACGCAAAGTTGAAGAAGATGAAGGTCATCATGATGGGCATGATCCACATCATCATCTTCATCTGGGGGTTGGGTGCTGGCAGGGATCGGACCGTGATCCACTGCATGAAGAACATCGATACGCCGAGCAGAATCGGAAGGACGTACAGGGGGTCGGCCGCGGAAAGGTTCGGCAGCCACAGAAAGCTCTCCCCGCGTAGCTGAATCGTGTTTCTGAAGACGAAGAACAACGTGATCAGCACGGGGAACGGAAGGAGCATGGGCAGGCACCCCGCCAAGGGATTGAAGCCATGTTCCTTGTACAACTTCATCATCTCCTTCTGCAGCTTCTCCGGCTGGTCCTTGTGCTTCTTCTGGATCTCCTGAAGCAGCGGCTGCACGGCCATGTTCCGCATTTGTGCCCGCATCGCCTTTTGATTCAATGGAAACGTCAGGACCCGCATCATGACGCCGAAGATGATGAGCACCCAACCGTACCCGACGTTCAGATTGGCGTGCAAGAAGTTCAAGATCGCCAGAACGACCGCGACCACGGGTCGGACGACCGGACGCATCCAGCGATAGCCGTACGGATTCGCCTCTTCCAGATCGTTATCGAACGCGACCAGAAGATCCCGGTCCTGCGGCCCCATGAAGATCCGGGTTTCCAACACTCCGGTGATGCCCACAGCTTGAGTGACGGCGATCGCCGCCTGGTCTTCACCCGGGGCGGGGCCCGCGATCAGCCCTCCCAGATACTGTTCACCGCCTTCACGGCCGGGGACCACTGCGAAGATGAAATACTTGCTCTTGAGTGCCGCCCAAAGGAGGGGTCCCTCCTGCGTACGTTCGGAGTCGACGCGACTGAGCGTTTCGGAGTCGATCCCCTCACGAAGGTGGTTCGTCACGTACCCCATGATCCGCGACTCTTCGGAGCGGTTGCGCTCGTTATACTGGAGCCCTGAGCCCATCGACGTGACCAACAACGCACCGTCCGCACCCAAAACTTCGGTTCGCACGTCCATGAGGTACGACGAGGGATCGAACGTGTAGGCAGTCTCGAGCGTGAGGGCGCCCGAGGGGTGCCGATACCTGAAGGTCAGGGTCCGAGGCCCACCTGCTTCGCTGAGTCGCAGTCCATCCGCCGGTTCGACCTCAAACGTCTCCGCTCGGAGGTCGAGCACACCTTCGTCGACCCGGAGTTGCATGGCCAACGCACCGCCAGTTTCCGGGACGATCAGCTCGACGGCCTCCTCTTGATCGACGTCCTCCCCTTCCACTTGATCGAACGATTGGAATTGAAGCAACTGCGCCGAAATCAGCCGGGCCCCGGCCGTGCTCCATGCGAGCCGGTACAGGGGGCCCTCGACCACGACCGTGTCCTCGGGAGCCGCGGCGGCAGGGGCGGATCTGTCGAAGGGACTCGGCCCAGCCGCGGGGGCATCGGGCTGGTCAGCTGCTGCCCCGGGGCCGGCGGTCGGCCCTCCCAACGGTATGCTCGGCGCGACCGCGCCCGCAGCACCATCGAGTTGTCCGGTTACCTCGCCCTCCGGTGTGATCCCCTCATCGGGGGGGACCGGGGGAAACAAGAGGTTCGTCCCGACAAGAACGACAATCATGAGCGTGATCGCCAGCAGGAACCGCGCTTCTTGCCGCATCTATTTTATGTCCTCGCCTGAATGCACGTCCGAGGAGTACCCGTTCTGTAAGCACGCGTCCCCCACAATCGTCTCGCTGGCGCTGACCCCTGGGACGGGGTCATAGCCCTGCCCCCCAAACGGATGACAGCGCAGGATCCGCCTGAACGTGAGCCACCCACCAGAGAGCACCCCGTACCGGTCGATGGCGCCGACCGCGAACTCGGAGCACGTGGGTGTGAAGCGGCAGGAGGGCCCGGTAAGTGGAGAAATGGCCCGTTGGTAGAAACGTATGGCTCGGATCATCCCACGCTTGAACACAGATCCTCCGTTATCGACCGAAGCTCATCGCTCAGCCTACGATACCCGACCCCGTAAGCTTCACGTCGAGCCCTCACCAGCACGTCCAAAGCCAACCCTTGCTCGCTCAGTCGGGGTAGCACGCGAGTCCGACCAATCTCGCGCAGGCGTCGTTTGACACGGTTCCGTTCCACGATGGAATGCCCGTGTTTGGGGACGATCATGCCCCAACGGTTGCGGGCCTCGGATGAAGACAAAAAGAAGACGTCCAAGCTGGGCGTCTTCTTCCTCAATCCGTCCCTGAGAAGGGATCGAATGTCTCGCGCCTTGTGAATCCGACCGGAGCGAGGCAAGCGAAATCCTCTGCCTCCCGGGCTCGTCCCCGCAGCCGAGTGGGCTGCCATCATTCGATTACTTCGAGCCGATCTTCACTACGAGCCGAGCGCGTCCCCGGGCCCGCCTCCTCGCAAGCGTTTTTCTCCCGCCGCGAGTCTTCATCCGCTCCCGGAAACCGTGCTTGTTCACGCGCTTCCGATTTCGTGGCCTATATGTGGGCTTCATAACGTTTTGTGCCTAGGAGGCTGTTGAAGAAGTACCGTGGGTCGTGCCACCGCCACATGTCTAGGCCGCGCAGCAGTTGTAGAGCACGTTAAGATATCCGAGTGTGCGAGCGCGGGTCAAGGTGGGCGACACTGGCGAGGACCCCTTGTACCCAGAGGGAAAATTGACTTTTCCACATCCGGAATCTAGCGTCTTGAGCCGTCGTCATTCCGCATTCGCCAGCAAGCGTCAACGTTCACCTTAGGAGCGCATGGAGTTCACGGCCGACGAGCTCTGGACCCGGGTTCTCGAGGCGACCCGAGACAGGCTCCAGGGACAGACATATCGCACGTGGCTCGCCGGCACCGTCGCAGTGGGGGTCACCGACTCGGAGATTTTCGTCGAGGTGCCGAGTCAATTCCACGTCGAGTGGATCGGCGATAGGTACGGACCGCTCCTGGCGGACGTGATTCAGCAGATCCTCGGTCGCCCGCTGACCCTCTCTTTCCGTTGCGCCGACCCGGCGGCGGCGGCGCCGATCCCGAGCATCGAAGTCACGCCACAGACACCCGAATCCCACACGCCTGCCCCCGCGACAAACCGGAACCGGCCTCCCTCGTCATTGAACGAGCGTTACGCCTTCGAGCGATTCGTCGTGGGGAACAACAACCAACTCGCTACGGCCGCGTGCCATGCCGTCGCCGACCAACCGGCGCTCACCTACAACCCGCTTTTCCTCTATGGTGGCGTCGGTCTCGGAAAGACCCATCTCATGCACGCGATCGGGAACGCTGTCCTTCTGGCCGACCCCAACATGTGCATCGCCTACATCCCCAGCGAGCAGTTCACCAACGACCTCGTCACTGCGATTCAGCAAGGAACCACGGCCGAGTTCCGAAGGCGTTACCGCCAAATGGATCTTCTGCTCGTCGACGATATTCAGTTCCTCAAGGGCAAGGAGCGCACCCAGGAGGAGTTCTTCCATACCTTCAACGCGCTCTACAATGCCCGAAAACAGATCGTGCTCACCAGCGATCGGCCACCCAAGGAGATTCCCGGCCTCGAGGAACGGCTCATTTCGAGGTTCGAGTGGGGATTGGTCGCCGACATCAAATCACCCGACTACGAAACCCGGGTTGCGATCTTGCGGAAGAAGGCTGACGACGACGGACTCATGGTCTCGCACGACGTCATGGACTTCATCGCACAGTTCTGCACCTCTTCGGTGCGCGAACTCGAGGGCGCGATCATCAAATTGCTAGCTTATTCATCCATCACCAATCAGGAGGTCTCCGTGGATCTGGCGCGCAAGGCGCTACATGGAAGCTTCGGGAGCGCCTCGGGAAACGCCGGCTCCGTGTTGGACGCCGAACACATCCGCAGAGCGGTCGCGACACACTGGCAAGTTCGCGAAGCGGCGCTTAGCTCGAAGCGGAGGACCAAGGACTTGACGGTCCCTCGCCAGGTCGCCATGTACCTGATCAGAGATCTATTGGACTATTCTCTCGTGCATATCGGTCAACTCTTCGGAGACCGCGACCATTCGACGGTGATCCACTCGATTCGCAAAGTGGAGAATGCGATGAGCGTGGACGCTGAGTTCCGCCAAACGGTGGAAGGGGTACGCGCCGAGATCGGGAGAGGGCCCTGAGGGGCGCGAGGAAAGTGACTCGTTTGAAGCGTAGAAGCTGTGTGGAAGGGTGTGTGGAGAACCCGTTGCTTTCTTACATCTCTTCCACATCCTCGGATAGATATGCTGGTATTCCCCGGTATCTACAAACGGAAGAGGAACCGGAAAGCCTTGCTACCATTGGCAAAAGTCGGGATTTAAACATTTTAACACTCTCTACTACTACTAAGTTTTTTATTTAAGCTAGTGTTTTATATCTAGACACTGTTCATAACCAGGTGCGCACGGACGCCGTGGAGGCTTAATGAATTGTTTGATCACTCGGCAGAACCTGCATAAGGGACTTGCCGCCGTTTCCGCGAGTATCCCGACCAAGACGACGCTTCCCGTTCTCTCGAATATTTTTTTCGAGGCCGGGCAAGACGGGATATTGATGAGTGGCACGGACCTGGACGTCGCAGTTCGCGTGTGGGTGCCAGCCGAGGTGAAGGAGCAAGGGAGTATTACCGCTCCAGGAAAGAAACTCCAGGAAATCGTGAGGGAATTAGCGGAGCAGCCCGTGGAGTTGAGTACTCGGGGCGATCAAATCGAGTTGAGGTGCGGAAAGAGCCACTTCAAACTCAACGGCCTTCCAAGTGACTTGTTCCCCGCGCTGCCTGAGGTAGACTTCGAGCAGGGATGGAGCGTAAAAGGTGGAGACCTCCACGGGTTGATCAAGAACACCGCCTTTGCCGTTTCCTCAGAAGAAAGCCGGCCGATTCTCAATGGTGTGCTCTGGGAGTTGAGGGATGGGCACATGAGAATGGTCGCGACGAATGGTCACCGGCTTGCAAGGAATGGGGTTCCTGCGAGCTCGACTAGCGCTTCCAGTGAGGATTTCATCGTTCCCCCGATAGCGCTTCAGCAAGTTCAGAGGCTCTTCGACAGCAAGGAGACCCTTGAGGTCGCCAAAAGCGGCAATCATCTCGGATTTCGGGCCGGTGGGACCGAGGTCTATACCAGACTGATCGAAGGGGCGTATCCCAACTACGAACAAGTGATTCCGAAGGACAACGATAAGTTCGCGATCGTCGCCAAAGATGCGTTGGCATCCGCAGTTCGCCGTATGGCGGTGGTTGCGAGTGACCAGACGCACCGGATCCGTATGGCTTTCGAGTCCGATCGGGTCCACCTGAACGTCCTCACGCCGGATCTCGGCGAGGGCGAGGACGAGTTGGAATTGACGTACGAGGGTGAGGGAATCGAGATCGGATTCAATGCGGCGTATCTACTCGAAGTGCTCAAGTACATGTCCACCGAAGAGGTAAAGATCACCCTCAAGGCCCCAGAACGGGCCGCGACCATCGAGCCGGTCCCGGCCGAAGGTGAAGAGGCGGAGGACTACCTTTGCCTGGTGATGCCGCTGCGATTACTCGACTGAGGTCCCGAACGGGACCCCGGTCTGCCGCTTCAGGCGCTATGGGCTCGTGCCGCATGCTCCTGCTTGCCCTGCCGTGGCACTGCGTCGTTGCGCCTTCCGGTCATCGGTTGGTTGGCACGGGGCGATACTCACCTTACTTTCTCCGCCCAATTCGGAAAATCCCCCTTCTTTGGACTTGGTGACGAACAATGAGATCATCTCCCGCCTGGATTCGCGTAGTCTTGGTAACTTCGATGGTGGCCTTCGCGGCGTCTTCATGCGCTATGGACGATGCCGCTATGGACGATGCCGCGACGGTGTCTTCCATTGCCAGAGTGCCAGCCGACGCGTCGGGACCCGGAGTGCCGGAAGGGGTAGCACAGTTCACGGTCGACCCGTTCTGGCCCCAGCCCCTTCCCAACAACTGGATCATCGGGCAGGTCGCTGGCACCTCCGTCGACAGCAACGACAACGTATGGATCATCCACAGACCGTTCACGGTGCAGGGTACGAACGCTGGCTCGACGCCGCCGATGTCCCAACGCGACCAGACGTGGGGAAGCGATCCGGTCCAATCGCTCTGCTGCACGACGGCCCCGTCTGTGTTGGCCTTCAACCCTGCGGGCGAAGTTATCCAAGCGTGGGGCGGTGGCGGCGGCGAAGACCCCAACGGGGAATACGAGTGGTTCAATAGTGAGCACGGAATCCACGTGGACTACCAGGGATTCGTGTGGGTCGCCGGGAACGGCGGTGACGACCATCACATGATGAAGTTCACACAGGACGGTGACCACATACTCACCATCGGTGGCGTAGGTGTGAGCCAGGGTAGCAACGACACGGAATCGGTGAACCGGGTCGCCACCATGGAGGTGGATCCCTTGACCGACGAGCTCTACGTGGCGGATGGTTACGGTAATCGCCGGCTGGCGATCTTCGACGCGAATACCGGGGAGTACATACGGCACTGGGGAGCCTACGGGGAGGTTCCGGTGGACGAGGACCCGGGCCCGTGGGATCCGAACGCTCCGCCAAGCCGTACATGGCGTCAGCCTGTCCACGGACTGGCCATCTCCACCGACCGGAGGGTCTACGTTAGCGACCGCCCCAGCAACCGCTTCCAAGTCTTCGATACGGACGGGACCTACATCATGGAGAGTGTTCTCGCTCCGCTGACGTACGGCCCCGGATCCACGTGGGGCGCCGAGTTCGACCCGCTCGACACGGAGCAACGCTTCCTCTACGTGCCCGACGGCACCAACAACAAGGTGTGGGCCCTGGATAGGGCGACCCTCGAGCCGGTCTACTCCTGGGGTACGGGCGGAAAACAACCGGGCAATTTCGATTGGCTCCACTACATGGACTTTGATTCCCAGGGGAATCTTTACACGGGTGAAGTGCAGACTGGGCACCGGATCCAGAAGTTCGTGCGCCTGAACGGCAACTAGGAGCCCTCGAGGTCGCTACGGCCCCGACGGGGGGATTGTCGGCGGCGGGATCTTCGACTAGAGGATGTCAGCCTCCAGGCAACGAAATCCCTCCGTCGGCGTCCGACCAAAGTTCGAGGTACGTCGCGCGGGCTTCGGCTGCCTCCTCGGCCCGACCCGCGGCATCGAGCACCTGGGCCGCCAGGTACCGGGTAGGAGCGAGGTAGTACACGGCACCGGGGGTCGCGATGAAGGTGTCTTCGAGCCATCGAAGCGCTTCGTCGTTCTCTCCGGCCTGCTGGAGGGCTGAAGCCCGCACCCACCTGGCGTGCTCCTGTCCGAAAGCCGGGTTATCCCAGAGGACGGCAGGGACCTGCCCGCTCAGGGGCTCGAGGGCGCGGAGAACGTCCGCGGGACTGCTCCCCTGCCGCCAAGCGACGTCCGCTCGAACCGTCGTCGCCAGATCTCCGGGCACCGCCGTCGCGGCAACGTCGGTCAGTTCCTCGATCGCATCCGCGTACTCCAGGGCCGCGGTCACGTCGCCCAACTTCGAGGACAGCAAGCCCATGACATACAGTCGGGCATGCCGATCATAGGCGCGTTCGGGCGGCGATCCCGGCTCCGGTACCGGCGGCTCCCAGCGCTGCAGCTCCTCCATCGTACTCGCCTGATAGTCACGTGGGATCGAAAGGAAAGGGAGTGTCGCCAGGACGGCTCTTGCCATGCGCGCCTGCCCGACGTCGACGCCGACGCCCCCTTCGAGCTCCACGGTGGCGGCTCGCCACTTTCCCTGACCCACGAGGACCCGCGCGAGGTTGAGGTGCCCCGCGATCCGGATGGGATCGACGTTCTCCGACCGAGTGTGGCCTCGGGCCACTCTTTCCGCCATGGAGAAATCTCCGCCCCATTCGGCGACACGCACAGGATAGGCTAAGTTGAACGGAACCGGCCGTCTATCGAAGCGAGTGAAAAGCGCCTCGGCGAGTTCTTCGTCACCGCGCATGACAGCGTTGATGAAGTCAGTGTGAGTGAGCCCGCCGCCGCCACGCGCCGCCTTGAGCATCGAGTTAAGGCTGTCTGAGGCCACATAGTCATGCTCGCTCCCGACGAGCCACAAGAGCGGTCATATAGGGCACGGGAAGCCGGAATCCGCTCTCAGCACCTCCTCGAATACGGCGCGAGCCGCCATCGGCGAGCGCCCGCGGGCCGGGTTGAGTCGCATGAGCGTCTGCGCAAGAAAGAAACGAGCTTCAACATCGCTGGGCCGCTCCACGAGCATCGCGTTGAAAGCCGCCTCGGCGCGGTCGCCGTCGCCCTCTCGGAACGCTTCGTACGCATCGAGGAAGTCGTGGTCGCGCTCATCGAGTCGGTCGGCGAGCGCACGGGCCCTCGGAAGAGCATTCGGTGCCAATCCGACGAGGTGCGCGAAGTCCACGTCCGTCTCCAGGAGAGTGGTGACGACCGCCGTTCGGAGATGCGCCAGCGCGAACGTTTCGTCTGCCTCGGTTGCCGACTGGAACGCCTCGAGCGCCAGATCGTGCCGGGACCTCCGCATCGCTTGCTCACCCCGCAGGAAGTTCTCCCAAGCTACCCGGGACTCGGTGCCCCGGAACGCGGACCGCACGAGGCGTGCACTGGCTCGCCCGAACTGAGCGAAAACCATATCGACGGCGAGCTCGTCGATATGGTCGAACACGTCGACGCCGTCACCCCCGGCCTCGGCGCGGACCAGCGGCTCCGCTGGAGACTCGACGTCGAAGAGCGACGCCTGGAGGCGGATCTCTCCCCCGCTCCATGTGACCACGGGAAGTATGAAGAGACTCCAGCCACGCTCGGCTGCGATGGCGAGCGCAGCCGCGACATCGACCACCCCTCCCGGCACCTGCAGGCGGGCGGCTTTGATCACTGTCCCTGGATCGACGATCTGAACGTCGGAAAGCACCGCCAGCTTGCCACGCAGCAGGTCTACGATTCCCTCCTGCAGTACCATGTCGGCGCCCCCTCGCACCGTGGCGGGGAAAATAGCCAGCTGCGGTACGGGACTCCCTGCCGAAAGCTGTGGGGGGGCGGCGGGCATCACGATTCTCACGGCCGTGACCAAGCCCAATGCGGCGAACGCCAGCACACCGCCGATGAGCACATTCCGCCACGCGAAAAAGCGGCGCACTCCGCTTTGGGGAACGGCAACACGCTTGTGGAGCCCCTGCTGCACGTACGACGTGACGAGGACGATGGGCAAGCCGATGAGCAGCAACACCAACGAGTATCGGGCCACCCACGTCGGGAGCAGCAAGGCGTCGGACAGGTCGAGGGTCACCGTGAAGACTGCCCATCCCCCAGCCAGGTACACACCGAGCACCTGCCACAGCGAACGGCTGTGAATCTCGTCGAGAAGTCTTTTCAGTGTAGGCACTTCAGGGCACCCGTAAAGCGGCTCTGTGGCAGGGCGATCACTGAATTCAGGGTACGGCTAACGCCGCCGAGAGGCAACAAACCACAGCTTGGTCGCGGCTGCTCCACGGGAGTCTCGGCCCATTGGATTGACCCGTCTTCTCACGCCCCGTAGCTTGGCTCTCCCACTCAAGAAGGAGAGTTCCATGAGAAAGTCTGCCTGGTCGGTGCTCGTTCTGCCGCTAATCGCGTTCCCCGCCGCCGTGACTGCCCAGACTCCCATGTCTGTCGGGTCTGCCACGTACATCACCGTGGAGCAGATCCAGGAGGTGAATGCCGTTCCGGGGACCGATCGGCAGATCGTCAGCCGGGACATCGGGAAGCTCAACCTCTCCGTCGGCGTGATTCACCGAGGAGCCACAGGCGGCGGCGGGCGCGGCGGTGGCGGTGGTGGCGGTGGTGCAGCTCCCCCGCCGGCCCAGATCTGCGGAGTATCCGATGGCCCGGCGAGTGGTGCGAGGGGGATCGCGCACGATCATCAGACCGAAACCTACGTTGTCATTTCGGGCGCTGGAACGCTCGTCACCGGTGGCCAGATCATGGGTGGCCGCCGACCGGCGGCAGGCAGCCGGGTGACCACCTTGCTGAATGGGCCGTCGTGCAGCGGAACCATCGTGGGTAATGTGCAGAGCAAGGACGTGAAAGTCGGCGACGTCATCATCATCCCGGCCGGCGTGCCGCATGGTTGGTCCAACATCCCCGACCATGTGGACTACTTGAGTGTGCGTCCGGATCCCGATCGGGTACTCCCGGACGATTACATCAACCCGGAAATCACGATCCCGTTTTACCGATAGCACGAACACCGGACGGGAGCCCGCCCGCGGTTGGTGCCGCGGGCGGGCCCGGAAACAGGTCCGCCAACACAGGAGCCGAGTCATGGAGACGGGCAAAGGGAAACCGCTTTCACGACGGACTGCTCTAGGCGGCATGGGGGCGGCGATGGCGATGCCACTGGTCGCTCCCACGCTGTCTCCCTCCGCTCAGCCCGTCGACGGCAAGATTGCACTGGTCACTGGGTCTGGCCGGAATCTCGGCCGTGCGACCGTGCTCGAGCTTGCGAGACGGGGCGCGGACGTGGTGGTCAACGCACGGTCCAACAGGGCCGAGGCCGAGGCTGTCGCCCGCGAGGCCGAGGCGCTCGGCGTGAGAGCGATCGCGCTGCTGGCCGACATCGGTGTTGAGCAGCAAGTGAATCTGATGGTGGCCGAGGCGCTGGAGCGCTTCGGACGCATCGACATTCTGATCAACAACGCCGGCTTCCGAGGGTCCAGTTCCCTCGCCGAGATGAGCACCGAGGAGTGGCGAGCGGCGGCGGCCGTCAACTTCGACGGTCCTTTCTTCTGCTCCCGAGCCGTCGTTCCCAGCATGATCTCCAACGGCTACGGGCGTATCATCACGGTGTCGGGCCTGAACTCCTTTCACGGAAGACCCAACTGGGCGCACGTTTGCGGATCGAAGATGGGGGCTGTGGGCATGACCCGCGCGCTCGCCATAGAGCTGGCACCGTACAATATCCTCGTGAACCACGTGGTCCCCGGCGCTTATGGCGCACACCCGGACCTGAACCGGATACCGCTCGGACGTCTGGGGCTCGCCCAGGAGCTCGCGAACACCTACGCCTTCCTGTCGTCCGAAGACGCGAGCTACATCACGGGCCAGACATTCCATGTCAACGGTGGGGAGGTTCGATACCCATGACGCGACCGGATACCAAAGGCGAGAACAAGCAGTCACGTCGCGACTTTCTTCTGAGGGCCGGGGCGACGGCGACCGGCTTCGTTCTCGCGCCCGGGCTTCTGCCGGGACGGCTCGGGGCGTCTGGGACGCTGCAGGCCCCCTCGAGGATCGGCATCATCGGGTCGGGAAATATCGGAGGGGCGGTCGGCCTCAAGTGGGCCGAGGCCGGACACGAGATCCTCTTTTCCTCGCGCCATCCCGAAGAGCTCACGGACCTTGTCGCGCAAGCCGGTCCCAGAGCGCGTGCCGGCCTTCCAGCAGAGGCCGCCGCCTTCGGAGAGGTCGTCCTCATCGCGGTACCCTACGCCGCGATCCCGCAGGTGGGCGAGGACTACGCGCCTTTGATGCAGGGCAAGGTCGTCATCGACTGCGGGAATCCCTACCCGCGGCGCGACGGACCCATGGCGGAGGAAGCGTTGGCCAAGGGGACGGGGGTCGCCTCAGCCGAGTACCTTCCAGGTGTCCGCCTGGTGCGGGCGTTCAACGCGATCCGCAACACGTCGGTGGAGCAGAATGCTCACCGTGAGGGAGAAAAAGTCGGCATTCCGATCGCTGGCGACGACCAGGACGCCCTTCGGATCGTGTCGGCCCTCGTAGTGGACGCCGGATTCGATCCGGTCGTAGTCGGGTCGCTCGCGCGGGCGCGGGAGTTCGATCAGGGCTCAAACGTGTACGTGACTGACATGACGGCGGCCCAGCTCCGGGATGTTTTGGGCCTCAGATAGACCGGGAGGCTTGGGCCTCTGGTAAGAAGGAGGTCCTGACTAAGCGCCAGCCACCACCGCCTTCGCCGCGTCGAGCAGCTCCGGCCCCGTAAACGCCGCCAGTAGCGGCAACCCGAGCTCGTCCAGCTCGGCCCGCCCACCCTCTTCCCGATCGACCAGGCAGATCACGCCGACGATCGTCGCTCCATGCTCGCGAACCGCGTCGATCGCCCGGATCGCGCTCGCGCCGCTCGTCACCGCGTCTTCGACGATGACCACGCGGGCGTCCGTGGGAAGGCCCCCTTCGATCTGCCGTCCGGTTCCGTGCTTTTTGGACTCTTTGCGCACCGTGAAGCCATCGAGCACACGCTCACGAGCGGTGCTGTGGTGCGCGATGGCGTACGTCACGGGGTCGGCGCCCAGGGTCAGGCCCCCCACATGCGTCACGTCCCAGCCGGCTTCCTCGATCAGATCGTATCCGATCTTGCCGGTGAGCCTCTGCCCCTCGGCGGTCATGGTCGTTCGCCGGGCGTCGACGTAGTACAGCGATTTGGCTCCACTCGAGAGCGTAAAGTCGCCGAGACGCACGGAGCGCTCCAGAAGCAGAGCCCTCAGGCTCTCGCGATCATCCATGGGCTAATTTCATCTGGCCGAGTCCATCCTTCAGTTAGCTAAATCCACCGCGTAAACTTAGCTGAATACATCGCGCAATCAGCTACGCCCCCCTGAAATTAGCTTCGTCTGTCGCGACCTTGAAATTTCAGGCCTCAGGCGCCTCGAGCGCTCCGAGCCCGTCCCTTGCTCGCACGTAGAACTCGAAGGGGGGGCCACGGACCCGTAGGCTTCCATCGGTCCGGCCTGGACCGCGTCCGGTTCCTCGACCAAGTCTTTCAATTCGCGGCCGATCAACTCCTTGTGAAGCAGGCCGAGGAGACCGCAAAACGCGTCGTTCGCCCAGGTGACGCGAAGCTCCGGGTCGGGAAGGAGCGTCCCCCCGGTGAATGGTCCGGGAGGAGGTTGGTTTCGCCACTAGGCGCGGTCCCCCTGGTACCCCTCTTCGAGGAGCGAAGCAGAGCCCATCCGGCCATCAGGACCAGGGCGTCCGCTGCGATGATCAATGCCTGTGTCATCCTGAACTTTGTCGGCTCCGCCTCAAGCTGGCTTCCATTGCTCGCATTCTCGTGAGTGCCCGCCCTGGCCGACCTCCTTGCCGGTATTCGGACAGCTATCTAACCTGGGCGACTTCCAGGGACCAACAACTCCCCTACTGTCGGGCCGTCACACTGGCCTTTCCGGGGACCTAAAAAGCGGGTCGTTGCTTGCCAGTTCTTCTCTCTACAGAATGGCTCATCTCGGTAGCTGCTGTCCAGTTGTTCGTGCTGCAGCCAACCGGCGCAAAGGATGTGCCAGAGTTCAGTCCAGCCGTTCCGGTTGCGCAAGCCGAGTGGGGGGCGGAGCAAGCAACCGAGCAAAGGCCGGAGGCTTTGGTGGTGCTGGCGGCAGCCAGCCTCCAGGATGTGTTGCCCGCCGTGGCCCGAGCCTGGGATGCCCGGGGCGGGGTCCCCGTGCGCTTCAATTTCGACGCGACTTCGCGCCTGGCGCCGCAAGTCATCAAGGGTGCTCCGGCCGATGTCTTCGTCTCGGCCGACGACGAATGGATGGGGTGGCTCGAGGAGCGGGGTGGTGTAGACGGCCTGTCCATCCGACGCGTGGCGACGAATCAGCTTGTGTTCGTGGTGCCCACTGGGGCGCCGGATCCGCCCGGGGCCCCAGTTTCCATAGCGCGAGCGGATCTTGCTCGGATCGCCTTGGCCGGAGAGAACGTTCCGGCGGGCCGATATGCGAGGGCGGCGCTCGAGAGCGTAGGCGCCTGGAGTTCGGTCGAGCCGCGCGTCGTGCGCAGCGGCAGCGTCAGGGGGACGCTCGAGTGGGTAGCCAGGGCCGAGGCGGATGGCGGCATCGTGTACCGGTCGGACGCCCTGGCGGAGGATCGTGTGAGCCTGGCTTTCGCCTTTGAGGGAGAGGGTTTTCCCCAGCCGGCCTATTCAGGGGCCATAGCCAGCCGCACCGAATTCCGAGAGATGGCCGAGGCCTTTCTCGACTTCCTGAGTGGCGCGGAGGCGGTGGCTCTGTTTTCGGCATCGGGGTTTGGGCCGGCGAGCGCCGGCGGGCCGGTGACGCAAACTCCAACTCCTGCGCCGGGGTTGGACCCGTGGTCGGCGGTCCGACTGTCCCTGATCGTCGCCCTCAGCGCCGTTCTCCTGGGGCTGGTTCCGGCGGTCGCGATGGGCTGGCTGCTGGCCCGTAAGGACTTCCCCGGGAAGAGCTTCGTCTCGATGGTCGTCATGGCGCCGTTGGTGGTCCCCCCCGTGGTGACCGGCTTCCTGCTCCTGAGCGTACTGGGTCGGGACTCGGCGCTCGGGGGGTTGCTCGCTGCGATAGGCTTGCCGATTCCGTTCACGCTGTTGGGGGCGACCTTGGCGGCGCTGGTCGTGGGCTTCCCCCTGTACGTCATGGCGATCCGGGCTGTGTTCGACACCGTGGACCGACGATTTGAGGAGGTCTCCTGGACGCTGGGCGTGCCAAAGGCGCCCACGTTCCGGCGTATCTCGCTGCCGCTCGCCCTCCCCGGGATCGCGGCGGGGGCCGTGCTCGCATTCGCGCGTGCTCTGGGAGAGTTCGGTGCGACCGTGGTGCTCGCCGGAAACATGGAAGGGGAGACCCGCACGATTGCCCTGGCGGTTTACTCGTTGCTCGAGTCGCCTTCGGGCCGGGGCGCCACCTGGCTGCTGGTCATCGCCAGCGTTATGCTTTCGCTGGTGGCCCTCCTCGGCTTCGAAGGGCTGACGAGGTGGCAGCGCCGCAGAATGGAGGACCACCATGGCCACTGAGCTGAGTCCCATGGCTGCTGAGGACAGCGCCCATGGGTAGCACGGCCGCTGCCGGGGGGTCGGAGTTGCACGTACGCGTCCGTGTTCCCCTCGACGCCATCGAGTTGGACGTCGACTGGCGGCCCGAGAGCGACCACGTCGCCATCGTGGGTCCATCGGGGTCGGGGAAGAGCACCCTCCTGCGGGCCCTGGCCGGACTCGAGCCCGCAGCTCTGGGCCACGTGAGCTTCGGCGACGACGTTTGGCTAGATTCCGATTCCGGTGTCTACACGCCAGCTTGGGAACGGAGGGTCGGGTGGGTTCCGCAGGACGCCCTGCTCTTTCCCCACCTTTCGCTCAGGGAAAATCTCGCTTACGCCGGTGCCGGCGAGCCCGACGTCGAGAGAATGGCCGCGTCCTTGTTTCTCTCCGATCTACTCGACCGGCGTCCGCGGTTCCTCTCGGGAGGCGAGCGACAGAGGGTGGCGTTGGGCCGAGCCCTTCTGGCGGTCCCCCGGATGCTGCTCCTCGACGAGCCGTTCTCGGCGCTCGACCGGCCCCTTCGGTCGGAGATCGCGGCCATGGTGCGTGCCTTCGCGCGTGATAGCGAGACGCCCATCGTTCTCGTGAGCCACGACGAGCATGACGCGGAACTCCTCGCGGACGAACGCTGGGTGCTCGTCGCGGGCCGCCTTACTGCGGACGGCGCGCGGTAATCCTCACTAGCCGCACGCCCGAGAGAGCGCCGAGAGAGCCCGAGACGTCAGTCCGGGACCACCACCTGAAGCGCCCGAGGAACGGTCTCGAGGAGCACCTCAGCACTCTCGGCCTGCCAGAGTTCGCCATCGACTTCGTACTTCGGCGGCGCGGAAAAACGCACCGAAAAGTGGGTGCCCTGACGCATTTGGACATGGGACGAGTGCACGTGCAGCCCTTTGGGCGCCGCGTTGAAGAGACGAAACCGCGTGAAGGCGCCGGTGTTGCCGATGGCACATGCGTGCAAGAGTCCGTCGGTCAGTTCTGCCTCCGGAGCGATCAGGAAGCCGCCCCCGAAAAAGGGCGCGTTCGAGATGGTGAGCATGAGCTGCTCACCGTCCACCGGGAGGCCCTGACTCCTGAGCGTCAACGGGACACCTGCGTAGGAAAAGAGATTCTTCAAGGCGGTCACCTTGTACAGCAACTCTCCCCGCAGGAAGCGGGCGCCGGCCGTGTCCTCGATGACCGCAACATCGAATCCGAACCCAACCAGATTGAGGAAGTGGCGACCGGTCGACGCCCCGGGTGAGTCCGACTGAGGCCTCAGCGGCGTCCCGCGCGAGACGACTCTGCCCACGTCGACGCTTCGGACCCGCCCCTTCGCCAGCGTCTGGACGGCGAGTTCGGGGTTACGGATGGACACGCTGAAATTGCGTCCGAAATCGTTGCCCGTGCCGGAAGCGAGAAGGCCCAGCGCCACGTCCTCCTTGTGCGACAACACGATCCGGTGCGCGATGTTGCTCCAGGTCCCGTCCCCGCCTACGGCGACGATGAGGTTGAACCCATCGGCAATCGCCTGCTCCGCGAGATCACCCTCCTCGCCCGCCCTTGAGGTTCCCGCGTGCGTGAAACCGGGCAGGTGGCTCCCGAGCAGCGAGAGGAACCGGCCGATTCTTTTTTCGCCACGACCGCGCCCCGACGCGGGATTGAAGATGACGAAGGCGCGGCGCTCATCGGGGGACATCGCATCGAGTGGCATGGGTCGGTTGGGACTTCCTGTGCAGGATCGTTTCTAGATGGCCTGGAATCTAGATGGCCTCGAGCGGGGCGAAGACTTCCACGCCCTTCTTCATCCACTGTTCACGGAAGGGGACGGTCGCGATCTCGTCTATGGTCAGACCCTCGGTCATTTCGTGGGGATGGATCACGAGGGAGCCCGTCTCGAATTCGTGTTCACTGTAGCTCTCGCCGCGCATGATGATGTCCGACTTATAGAGCACTGCGGCGTCGGACATGAAGGCGTGAAAGAGCAGTCCCGCAGGCTCGAAAACATGACTCGTGACCGTGAGCGCGAAGACCGGCTCCCCATCGGCGCTCGTCGTGGCACAAATCTGACCCTCGGCCTCGGCGAACGTGATCTCTACGTCTCGCTCGAGGTGCGGCAGCTTCCAGCGCTCGACGCCTTCCCTTCGCCCCCTCTCCGTACTCGTGGCTACGAGGAAGGGGTAAAGGGCCGACTTCGGAAGCGGGTCACCAGGCTTTACGAGTGGCGGCACCAGGACCGAGAGTACGACCTCCTGGTATGCACCGGCGTCGCCCTTGTGGAAATCGAACACGGTGACTGAGAGAACGCTGCGCTCGTGCTGGACTTCGAGCGGTTCGAGATCCGATGCGACCAGCCGGCGCGCGTCGGACGTCGGCATCTCAAAGAGACAGCTCAGCCCGTGGTTGAAGTAATAGTTTCCTCGGCCGTCGGGCATATGCCGTACCTTTGCAGAACGCTTGTGATGATCCGAGCTCCTTCCTCTAGTTCCTCATGGGAGTGAGCGGCGGAGATCGACATCCGGAAGCGAGACCTGTGCTTCGGCACGGCGGGATACTTGACCGGGTTCAGGTAGATTCCCTCGTGCATGAGCGCTTCACCCATTTCGAAGACTCGCGCGTCGTCCCGTATCATGATTGGAATCACCTGCGACTCGGAGTCTCCGACGGAGATGCCGGCGTCGCGAAGGCGCTTCTGCATGAACTCGACGTTGTCCCAGAGCTTGGTCCTCAACTCGGGCTCCTCCAAGAAGAGCTCCAGCGCCTTCAAAATTCCTGCCGCCACGACAGGCGACAGCCCACAAGAGAAGGTTCGGGACCGGGAGAATCCTCGGAGATAATTGATCAGCTGCTGAGATCCGGCCACGAATCCGCCTTGGCCACCCAGGCTCTTGGAGAACGTGCCGATGTGCATGTCGATTTCGTTATCACACCCGAAGTGCTCGGCCACGCCACGACCCGTCTCTCCGTAGATGAAAGTCGAGTGAGCCTCGTCGATCAGAATGCGGGCTCCGTAACGCTGACAGACCTCCACGATGTCGGGCACGAGCGCAACGTCCCCGTCCATCGAATAGACGCCTTCGATCAGGACCAGCTTCTTGCCGTTGTAACGGCTCAGCTTGCGCTCGAGGTCATCGACCTTGTTGTGCCGGAAGAAGCGGCTGTTGGCCTTCGACAGGATCATGCCGTCCACCAGACTGGCGTGCGCGTACTGGTCGGCGACAATGAGGTCGCCTGAACGCATGAGCCCGGCGATGACGCCTACGTTCACACTGTAGCCGCTCGGGAAAAGTAGGACGGCCTCTTTGCCCTTGAACTCGGCCAGGCGATTGGCGAGCTCGTGGTGCACCTCCAGCGAGCCGCTGAGGATCGGCGATCCGGAGGCACCGTTGCCGTAGCGATGCACGGCCTCGATCACGGCCTCCTTGACCTCGGGCCGGTACGACAGGCCGAGGTAGTTGTAGGAGGCGAAGTTGAGGAGGTTGCCGTGGACTTCGCCTGTCTTCGTGTTACGGATGTCGACTCGTGTCGTGGGGGAACCCTGCATGGGAAGGCCGTACAAGTAGTAGCCGGACGGCTTGGAGTCCTTCCACCACTCGTCGAAGGGCTCGAGCATGCCGAACGCATCGTCCCCCGCCCCGAAGTAGAAATTCGTATAGTCGTACTGCATGGCGAGCGGGAGTTGCTTGCCGGCCTTGTCGTTGAACATGCCGCCCTTGCTCGTACCGTCTGCCTTTTTCTCGCCCATCGAGCCCTCCATCCTAGATGCTTTTTGGTCCAGTCCAAACTTATGTGTGGCCCAGCGATGGTTCCAAGAACGATTTTGCACCGCCGCCGGGTGAGAACCGACCAGTACTGAAGCTAAAAGAACGGGTGATCAGGTCCAGGCGGGAACCACCGGCATGGAGGCGAAGGAGGCCGGGCGTAGGGTTCGGCCTCGTCTCCCAAGAAGCTCCCGCGGCTGGACTCGAACCAGCGACAAGACGGTTAACAGCCGTCTGCTCTACCAACTGAGCTACGCGGGAAAATTCCTACCAGATGAAGGTAGACAGAACTACTCTACCCCAGCGCGGGGGGGTGTCAAGGACTTCGCAGGTGGGCTCGTCTCCCCCGTGGTGTGGTCTTGAACGGGCCGATGGGATACCTGAGATCGGTCGTGTCACATCCTATGTTTCAGAGGTTACCGCTATCTGTAGACGTGCGGCCGATGACCAATCTTCAGAACCGTGACCACCTGGTCGGGGTCGTCCACAACGTAGACCACGAGACTCCCACTTGTCGACCTCAGTTCTTGACTCAGTATGTCGGTATATCTGCCATTCAGACACAAGGAGGCCCCGCGGAATCTGGCGGATCCTGATCAAAAGGAGCGATTGGCCGCTCTGTTGAAGTCCGTAGAGATTGTCCCCACCGTGCTCCTGGATACAGACGTTCGCGGCGACGTGGCGCTCCGTGACAAGGACTGGCCGATACTCAGTGGAGTTGTCGCGGCTAGAGCCACGCACCTCATCACTGCGGATATTCAGGACTTTGGAGCCCACTTCGGCCAGCGCATCTTCGGTGTTCTCATCATCCCTCCGTTCCGATACCTCCAGGCTCCAGTTGCTGATCGGCGTGTCGAGCGTTATTTAGAATATACATTCTATTTACAACTCGGGCGCACGCGCCTCTCCACCAAGGGCTCTCCTCAGCAGGACGTCATGGACAAGGGTACGACTCGACCGCCAAAGCAGCACCGGAGTCGCCAGACCCTACACAGGGTCGCCCGCGCCGCCCTGGAGTTGATCGGGCAAAATGGCGTAGAGGCTACCACGATTGAGGCCATCGCCCGACGGGCGGGATCGTCCGTGGGGTCTTTCTACGCCCGCTTCGACGGAAAGAGTGACCTCCTTGTCTATCTGGACGAACGCATCTGGGAGAGCGTCGAGCACCGGTGGTCCGAAGCCATGGCCGAGGGCATGGCCGAACGGCCCATCGAGCAGTTGGTGAGGGGCTTCGCGAGGCTTTACGCCGATCTGGACCTAGTGCACCGGGGTGCGAGAGACGTGATCGGGTGGGCCCTTCGTGGCCCCAGCGCCGGCCCTTCGGACGCAGTGCTACGGATTCGCGCCCGTGTGCGGGAGGACTCGGTGCATCTGCTCCTGCGGAAGCGGGATGAGATCGTTCACTCCGACCCTGAGTTGGCCGTGGGAACGGTTTGTCGAGCGCTGGAGGCCTCAGCGCGCCGCCTCGAGCCAGCGTTCCTCGACGATCTATGCACCGCACTGGTCTCTCACCTGGTGGGAGATCGACCGCAGCCTCCCCCGGCTGGGGCGAGCGTGGAGTTCTTCGACATCTGGAGTTGACATCACAAACCCTTGCGAAACAAGCTCCTTTCCGTGTTATTTGAATGTGAATTCCAATTCCACTAACACGCAGGGTGTGTCAATGGGGACTCTTCGAGTAGGGACGTGCCTTGGGTCTGAGTCGAGTTGTAGGGAGCCGTGGACGAAGCGGTAGAGCGAGGAGCCGAGGGAGCGGCGGGAGGAAACGCACGCTCCGAAAGCGACCCCCGTGGAAAGCCCTCTCCGCGACTGGACGAGACCGCTCGCCCACCAAGCGTGCGACTTCCTCGGCAACCCCGAAGCCGAGCCTCGTTCGAACGCATGATCACGGCCGCTCACGACCTCATCGCGGAGTCCGGGTTGGAGGGGGCGACGGTTCAAGGCATCCTGCTCCGCTCCGGCGTCGGCTCGGGGACGTTCTACGCGCGTTTCGACGGAAGGGATGCGCTACTCGCGTACCTGGCGATCCGCTTTCGCTCCGACGCCGAGGAGGGCTGGGCTGGCGTGCTCGAGCCGCGACGGTGGAAGGCGGCCGGTACCAAGGAGATCGTGACGCAGTTCACCCGAATGGCGGTCGTATGGATGCACGCTCACGGGGCCCTGCTGCGTGCCTTCCTGGTGCACGCGATGACTTACGAGGGCTACAATCTATTGGACCAGACGGCGGAGTTGGACAACACCGTTGCCGACCATCTGATTCAGGTCTTGATGCCCCGGGCGGAGACGTTCACGCACGACGAGCCGGAGGAGGCCATCCGACTCGCCACGCTTATGGTGTTCGCCACGCTCAGGAGCCGATTCATCTTCGCCTGGGGAGACCGCCCCGACGGCATCGAAGACCGGTACCTAGCGAGCGAACTCGCCTCGATGTTTCTGCGCTATCTGGGGAACGAGTCCGCAGGAAGCGCCTAGTGGCTCGCGCCCCCCTGACCGTGCATGGGCATCTCGTCCATCATGCGCATATGCATACGCATATGGTCCGGCATCAGAACCGGTATCATGATTTCGTCCCAGATCGCGTATCCGGCAGGTGTCATGTGCAGCCCATCTTCAACGAAGAGCTCCGGAATCGGTAGACCGTCCGCGCCGAGCATGGCGGTGCCGATGTCGACGAACTCGACACGAGCGTCCTGCTGGGCGTACGCCTCGATGGCGGCATTCGACTCCTGCATCTCGGCCCACACGTCCCAACGCGCCAAGCTGGGCTTGATCGACTGGATGACGATGCGTGTGGACGGCTGAGCCTTGAGGATCGCCTCGACGAACTCCTTGTAGTCCTCCTGAAGCTGCTGACTCCGCTTGCCGGCGCTCGTGTCGTTGTCGCCCTCATAGAGGACGACGGTCCTCGGGGAGTACTTGAGGACCGTCTCCTCGACCCAATAGACCGCGTCCGACATCTGAGAGCCGCCGAAGCCGCGGTTGAGGAGCGGCATCCCAGGAAAACTGTTTCCCGTGTCCCAGCGCACGGTGCTGGAACTGCCGACGAAGAGCGTGGCATCGGCCGGAAAGCTGTTCTTAGCGTCATACGCCGCGAACTCTGCGATCGCATCGGCAAAGCGCCTGGGGTCGGGATCGGCCACCTGCGCAGAGAGAAGGGTCGGCGCGGTTGCGACGAGTAATGCTGCGAGCACGCAAAAATGTGAAGTAACGGACGGCTTCATTCGACTCTCCAGTCTCCGGAGGTGTCCAACATGGATCGGGACATTGCGCCCGCTGGCACGCCGAGCGTGGGGAGCCGACGCTGACTCTTCGTCAAGATTGGGTGCGAAGGGTCGTCCGTCCAGTCCCTGGACTCCATAACCGACCTCTCCTCGACTCCTTGCCCCGCTCCCGAAGTCGACCCCATTGCACTGCCGGACTGCACTCCGATGCGTCGGCGACGGACTGCCCGCAAGTCGCGAGCGCGGGTAGCGTTTGCCTTACCACACGGGACAGGGCGCCTAGGCCTCGGTTCACGCTCACAGCTGCTCGCGGGCTACCTCAACGAGCACGGTATCGATGACTTGCCGGAACGTCTCCAACGGCAGCGCGCCAGGGATCGTTCCGAAGCCGACGAGAAGGAACGTGGGCGTCCCCCGGACGCCGAGTTCGTTCGCGAGGGCGGTGTGTGCTTGCACCCTCCACAGAAACTCGTCGTTCTCAAAACAGGTCCGGTACCTCGGCATATCGAGCCCCACCTCCTGGGCGTATTCCTCCGCTACTTCCTCGGGGGCGGAGGCCGACTTCCAGTCGCTCTGATTGGCGAAGAGGAGGTCGGAAATCGCCTCGAAGTAATCCCGTCCTTGGTCTCGCGCGCACTCGGCGGCGAGCGTCACGGGCGCCGATTCGGGCCACCTTCCAAGGATGAACGGTATCGATTTCCACAAGACTTGCCCCGCATCCACATACTGTTCGTGGAGAGGTCCGCGCGTGTCTTGGTGGAACGCTCGGCAGTAGCCGCAACCGTAGTCGAACATCTCGATCATCCGAACGGGTGCCTCGGGTGCTCCAAAATCGACGCCGAGTTCCGCGACCGTCACGTCCTCAGGCGCCGGGCTTGCGGGTGCCCTTCGCTCGAGCACTTCCAGACCGCGGCCCCCCGCGGAGGGGGTAAAGCCGGAAGGAAGGAGGTCACCGGCGCCTCTCGTGGTCAGGCGCCCGCCCAGATCCACGTCCCCATCGCTCCCCCCCGAGTCGCCCCGCGTGCACGCCGCTGCGGCCCCGACCGCGACCAGTACAGCGAGCAGAAGCCGCCATCCATCTCGACTGCTCTGGGGCGTCACGCAGCCGGTGCCGTGAATTCGATTCATCACAATTCGAGGTCGATCCATTGTCCGAGGTCCGCGAGAGTTGCCGAGACGGCGGCAAAGTCACCGGTAATGAGGAGAACGCCGATCACCACCAAAAGGATCCCAGCGACTTTCTGGATCGGCCGGGCCCAGCTGCGCAACGCCCCCGCGCTCGCAAGAAACCAATTGAAACCGATGGCGGCAACCAGGAACGGAACACCGAGCCCGATGCTGTACGTGGCCAGCAGGAGTGTGCCCCTCGCGACCGTCGCCTCCATCGAGGCGAAGAGCAGGATCGTCGCCAGGATGGGCCCGATGCACGGCGTCCATCCCGCGCCGAACACGATTCCCACGAGAACGGAGCCCGCCGCGCCCGACGGCTTGGTCCTGAGATGAACGCGCAGGTCCCGTGCCAGCGGCGGGAGCCGAACCCAGTCGAGGAGCAGAACCCCGAGCAGGATCACGACAACGCCGCCCAGTCGGCTGATCAAGGGAAGGAGTCGATTGAACGCTCGTCCCGCCACCGTGGCGGACGCACCCAGAGTCATGAAGACTAGAAGAAAGCCGAGGATGAAGAGCAATGCATGGAGCACGGCGGTCCGTCGCGCGGCCGTCACGGATCCACCGGCCGCCACCGAGCCATCGGACAACTCATCCATCGTGAGCCCGGACACGAAAGTCAGGTAAGCCGGCACGACGGGAAGCACGCACGGCGACAGGAACGAGACCAAGCCCGCGAAGAACGCGAAAGGCAGGGAGATACTCGTGGGGTCCATGGTCGGTGCTGAATCGGCGCAGGCTAGGCCGGCCGTGCCCCGCTTGGTTGGGTGGTGCTATATGTGACCAGCCGATCCCAGTTTCCGGGCACCCTGGGGGTGCCCTTCCGGATGACGACCGTTCCCGCCAGTTTGTCGTGGATCGCTTGCCGATTCGCGTCCCAGTAGATCTGCAGAAAGCCCAAGGTGCCGGTTGCCAAGCTAGCGGCGTGTCCACCCGCGCGCTCGAAACCGTGCCACCAGGTGACCAGGCGGCCATCGAGGCGCACGACACGGACACCCATGGTGCGCTTGCCCAGGTTTTGGCCCTTCATCCAGGGCATGAGGATGGCGAAGTAGAGCGTCCACCACCCCAAGCCGAAGCCCAGCGAATCGATGCGGCCGGTTAACGCCGTGATTAAAGCGACCAGAGCGACGTCGATGAGGGGGGGATGAACGGAAAACGCGTCCGGCGTAACGATCGTTCCCGGGTCCCTCGGGGTGGTCGCCATGTCGGTTGCGGGCCTGCGCGATCAGCGAGAGCGGCGGGTCACATAGAGCCCGGCGGCCACACCCAGGAGCACCGACGCCCACAGGACACGTTTCGATCTGAAACCGCGGCCGCTCGTCTTGGGCACCGCCGCGTCGCCAGCTGTGGTCTTGGGGTCGCTCCCGGTCTTCGGGTCGCCTCGGGCCTCCAGGTCGCGCCCGCTCTTCGGACCGCTCCCTGTCTCCAAGTGGCTCCGGCCCTTCCCGTTGGGTTTGGCGGTGCGGGTCGTGCGGCGGCGGGCTCTCTTCTTGGGTGGCCGCACCTCGGAGCCGGGCTCCGGCGCTTCGCCCTCGTACCCGCACTCCGGACAGCACGCGATGGTCTTCTGCTCGGTGGTCCGGTTCAAGAAGACCAGCCCCTCGCCGCATTCGGGGCAAGCACGCTTGGCCGGCAACGGGCGGATCAACGCGTACAGGCCGCTCTTGGAGAGGTCCATCGTCTCCGCGATCTGATTCACGCCCTGCCCGGACCGCCAGTACAATTCGTTGGCTTGATCCGCGAGCTTCTGGTCGTCGCTTTTGTTAGATGCCATTGGATGAATCCGCGTTCCGGATGACCCGAAGCGACGAGACTCGCCGGCGCTTAGAGTGGTGTCCTCGAAATCCATTTCGGGCACGGGGCCAAAGATAGCGAGGCCGCTGGGCCCGGGCGAGAACAGAGCGAGACGAAAGCGACGAAAGCCAGAGAAGCGGGCGAGAAACGAGCCGAGAGAGAGAGTAGGAGACCCCAAGTGAACATCCCCGCCCCTCATGGACATTTGGAAGTGGCTCACCGGGAGCCCCCGGGCACGCTCAGGGGCGCCGCTGTCGTCTGCCACCCGCACCCCCTCCAGGGGGGGACCATGCATACGAAGGCCGTGTTTCAGGCCGCGCAGGCTCTCGCGGATGTGAAGATCGCCGCCCTGCGCTTCAACTTCCGCGGCGTGGGGACCAGCACCGGCAGCTACGACCAGGGATTCGGCGAGAAGGAGGATGTGGGGGCCACGCTGGATTGGCTCGAAGAAAGGCATCCCGGCTTGCCGCTCGTCGCGGGGGGCTTTTCGTTCGGCTCGATGGTCGCGCTCTCGGCGGCGGCCGACGATCCCCGGGTCGTCGCGCTCTTCGGCCTGGGGCTTCCCATTCGGATGTACGACTACCGGTTTCTCGCGGATGTCGTCAAGCCCATCCTCATCATTCAGGGTGAGGAGGACGAATTCGGCTCGGGTCCCGAGATCGATCCGCTCGTGGCCGGTTTGGGATCCCACCTGACCCTGGCCAGAATCGCGGGAGGGGACCATTACTTCGAGGGACACATCGACGAGATGAAGGCCGTGCTAAGCCAGTTCTTCCAAAGCGGCCCCGGGGGCGGCGTCATAGGGGGGAGCATCGAATGAGAGATCGACAGCGGATCCTCGACAACCTGGAGAAGCTCTATCGCGATGAGTTGGACCGCGGTGCGGAGCCTAAAGGGGCGGTGGGTGAGCGCCTGGACTTCGAGTTCCAGCGTGACCAGCTCTACCTGGAGGTCATGCTCGACTTGCGAGATCTGCTGGGTGGCTCTCCCGAGGATGAACAACCCACGTCGTCTCTCCTCGAGAAAGCCCAGCAGCTCCGGAATCTGACTCGGCTGCGCTGATCCCATGCCCATCTACACGAAGACCGGTGACGACGGTGACACCGCACTGTTCGGTGGTGGACGGGTGCCCAAGAGTGACAGGCGAGTCCAAGCCTACGGAGAGGTAGACGAGCTGAATTCGTTTATCGGCCTCGCGCTCGCCTCACTCCCTGAATCCGAGGTTGCGAGCGGGCTTCGACTGATTCAGAACGATCTTTTCGCTCTCGGCGCCAACCTCGCCACCCCCGGAGGTGACGATTTGCGCCCCAAGCCCCAGGCGCCCGACGTTCCCGTGCACCGGGTCGAGACGATGGAGTTGTGGATCGACCAGGCCACCGCCGAGCTTCCCGAGCTGCGCGAATTCGTATTGCCCGGTGGTAGCGGGGCGGCGGCGATGCTCCACGTATGCCGGGCGGTGTGCCGCCGGGCGGAGCGCGCCGTGGTCGCTCTGGTTCGAGAGGAGTCTTTGGACCCCGGGGTCGTGCCCTACCTCAACCGGCTGTCCGATCTACTGTTCGTGTGGGCTCGTCTTGAAAACGACCGGGCGGGGCATGGGGACGTGCCCTGGAGTAAGGAGTAGGTGAGCGCCGCAGCCGGCCCGTCGAACGCCGGTCCGCCGAGCCGGTGGGAACTGATGTCGGTCCGCGTCGAGCAAACCGCGCAAACCGCCGGGGTGGACAGTTCGGGCAGACATCTCATCCGGAGCGCGATCGAGGCGGCCATGGCGACGCGCCTGGCCGTCATCGATGACGATCACGATCACGACTACCTGCACCCGGGCCGCACCGTGGTGATCCTCCTAGATGACGTCGGTCTCTTCGAGCCCGTGGCGCTCGCAGCAGCTTGTCTACTCGATACGCGCCGGATCGAATTGGAGGTGCCCGATGACGAGATCAGCGCTCACGTGAGTCCCGAAGTCACGGCCTTCCGCACCGCAGTGCCTCGCTCCGGCTCCGATACGCTGCCCGAGGACTTGCTCGCCAGTGAGCCTGACGTCGTCCTCGTGGCCTTGGCGGAGCGCCTGGACCAGGTTCGCCACGCGCATCTTTGGGGGAATTTGCCCGAGGCCCGAGCGGCACACGAAGAAGCGTCCGATGTGTACCGAAGGATGGCCGAGCGCACGCATGCCCAGCTGGCCGCGCGTTACACCAGTTGGTGCCGAGCTTTCGGGGAGAGGTACCTCGGTGGCGCCCGGGATACGTGACACCCCATACCCGACACCAATACGCGGGATACTTGACGGACCCGATTTTTTCTGCATTCTTGACGGACCCGATTTTTTCTGCATTAATGGTTAGCCGTCCATCGATTCCCGCATCCATCACGTTACCCCCCGTATCAGCCATGACCTATATCATTGCCGAGCCATGTGTCGACCTCAAAGACGCGAGCTGCGTCGAGGTATGCCCCGTCGACTGCATTTATGAGGGGGAGGACATGTTCTACATCCATCCCGTAGAGTGCATCGATTGCGGAGCGTGTGAGCCGGAGTGTCCCGTGACGGCGATTTTTCCGGATACGGACGTGCCACCCGAGTGGACCAGCTACACCGCGAAGAACGCCGACCACTTCGACGACGTTTGACGCGCGTCGACGACTGACCGACGGGGATAGACGACCGAGTTACGCCGATCGATTAGAATCGATCGGCGCCCTGGTTGACCTTTGGGGGATGGCGCTAGAGGCCCAGCTCGCGCATCCGGTCAAGCGTGATCGTCGAAGCACTTTCGGATTCGGCTACTACGTCCTTCAGCGGATTCTTCTGCTGCCGCATCAAAAGTAGGCCCGCCACCACTGCCGCGGCACCCACGAATCCTAACGTAAATTTGCGAATAGCAGTCTCCTTGTTCGCTATCGATAACGGTTACTAATACGTGGAATGTCCGAATTCGGTTCGATCCCGCAAGAGGGGCGGGATTGTTGGTGAAATGTAGGGAAGTTAATAGCTAGTTGCGTCATGTTTTGGACACAATTGGACACAAAGAGAATATGTTATTAAAACAATTGCAATAAGGCTATTTACATGTTCAAAGCACCCGTATTAAACGAGCAAGAACTGCCGGTCATAGGTCGGATTAACGGCGTATTCGAGAGCCCTGATCCCAACGCACTCTACCTACCGGGGCTCCAGCGGTGAGGCCACCCGACACCCGACCGAACATGTCACAGGAAAAGGGCCAGATCCTGAAGGATGCCGACACGGGTGACCCCGTGGCCCTAGCCCGCGCCCTAATTGCCACGCCCTCGGTCAATCCGGAACTCGAAGCGTCCGGCGCGGGAGAGGCGGCCGTCGCCGAGTTGACCGCGGAGTGGCTGCGTGGGTGGGGTTTTTCGGTGGACAAGTCTGAGGTGACACCGGGCCGTTGGAACGTCGTGGGTCGCCTCGAGGGCGAGGGAGCTGGCCAAGGCACCGGCCCGACGCTCCTTTTCAACGGCCATCTCGACACCGTGGGCGTGGCCGGAATGAGCGTCGATCCTTTCGGAGCCGAGTTGAGGGATGGCCGGCTCTGGGGGAGGGGATCGTGCGACATGAAAGGCGGAGTCGCGGCCTTGCTTGCCGCCGCGGCCAGGGTCGCTCGGAGGGGGTCTCTGGGGACGTTGATCGTAGCGCTCACCGCCGATGAGGAGCACGCCAGCCTGGGAATGGAGGCGTTGGTCGGCTCGGGAATAAGGGCCGACGCCGCGGTCGTATGCGAGCCCACGAGCTTGGCGGTCATGCCCTCCCACAAGGGCTTCGTCTGGATTGAGGCGGCCTTCCGCGGGCGCGCCGCGCACGGCTCCAGGCCCGACGCCGGCGTGGACGCCATCGAGCATGCCGCGCGCTACCTGACCGCACTGGGTGCTCTGAGGAGTCGGCTCAATGCCGGCGAGCCCCATCCGCTTCTCGGTCACAGCTCGTTTCACGCAGGCACGATCGACGGTGGCTCGGCGCCCTCCGTCTATCCCGACGCATGCCGGCTCGTTTTGGAGCGCCGCACGTTGCCGGGCGAAAATGCGCCCCGCATTATCGAAGAGTTTCAAGCCGTGCTGGACGAGTTGGCGGCGGACGTACCCGAACTCGACGCGAAACTAACTCAGGGATTGGCACGTCCTGCCACCCACATACCGAACGATTCCCCTCTGGTCGAGGGGCTGGTGGCCGCGTGCGTCGGTGAGGGCGTCGATCCGGTGTTGGCCGGCATGACCGCCTGGGTGGATGCCGCCTTCTTGAACAAGGCGGGTACGCCTGCGGTTTGCTTTGGTCCGGGCTCGATCGCTCAGGCGCACTCGGCTGACGAGTGGATCGATCCTTCTGAGATCGTGACGTGCGCGGCCGTTCTTGAGCGGTTCGCGCACGACTTCCTCCAGGGGGATGTGGGTGAGATGGCCAACGACGTGTCAGCGGAGGCGGGATGAGCGACGATTATCCAATCCGAAGCCCGGCCCGGGGGTCGGTTCCGGAAGCGGCCGAGGGGCCCGCCATCGAGACAGTCCGAGAGCGGGCCGTCGAAGTGCTCATGGAGCACTTCTCCAACGACGTCATGAGTCTGGAGGAGTTCGAGGCGCTCTTGGACGCAGTGAATCGATGCTCTACGACCGGCGAACTTCGGGAGATTCTCCGTACGCTGCGGCCTCTGGAGTCGTCGAAGCCCCCCACCGACATGATCCCCGCCCGGGGTGGAGCGCCGGTGGTCGTAGACGCCGATCGAGTGAGTGATCACGGCTTCCTGATCAGCGTCCTCGGCGGAAGCAACCGTTCCGGCCGTTGGATCCCGGCGCGAATCAACTTCGCGATCGGCGTCCTGGGTGGTCTCTCGCTCGACTTTCGGGAAGCCCTACTCGGACCGGGAGAAACGGACTTGAACGTGGTGGCCGTTCTGGGGGGAGTCGAGATCATCGTCCCGCCCGAGATGGCGGTGGAGGTCGACGGAATGGCCCTGCTGGGCGGCTTCGAGCATCAGACGGACACGCCGCTCCGGAGCAATCCGGATGTCCCGGCGCTACGGGTCCGAGGACTCGCCCTTCTCGGTGGCGTGGGGGTCCAAGTTCGGCTTCCAGGGGAGACCCCCAGGCAGGCCAAAAGACGACGCCGTTTGGAACGGAGGGACGAGCGGCCGAAACTCAGCTCTGGGCCGGACGACTGAAGCCAACGAATCACCGCGTGGGGCGAACTGGCTTCGCTCAGTTAGGCAACCGAGCAGTACTCGTCGTAGACCGCCTTCAACGTGTCGGCGATCTCGAGGGGGTGGCGCCCTTCGATCTGGTGGCGCTCCATCATGTAGACGAGCTCGCCGTCCTTCATCAACGCCACGGCGGGTGACGACGGCGGGTAGCCGGCGAAGTACTCCCGGGCACGCTCGGTCGCCTCGAGGTCCTGTCCAGCAAAGACCGACACGAGAACGTCGGGCTTGATTTCGTTGGTCAACGAAACCGCGACCGCTGGCCGCATCCCCCCGGCCGAGCACCCGCAGACCGAGTTGACGACCACTACCGTCGGACGTTGCTCCGTCCCCAAGATCTCGTCTACATCATTTGGGGTTCTGAGCTCCTTGAAGCCCAGTTGCACCAAGTCCTGTCTCATCGGTGCGATCAACTCTTCCGGATATGGCATCATGTACTCCTGTCGTGGCGGATTTTTTCTCAGTAACAACGTCACACGTTGGAACCCCGATGACTACCCCGGGGGACTTGAAACGTGCTTGCGCCGCCATGGCGGCTCTCAAGAGTCCCGATTGGCGGTGGGCGTATATCCCTGTAAATGGTAGTCCGACTAGGAGTTACTTATGTATGTGCCAGGCGTATTCAATTAATTCTCGAGTGAACTCTCAACAGACCATCCTGAGTCGGAGCGATACCGAATCGGCCGGTTCGGACGGAATGCCCATTCCCGATCCGCCGATTCGTGGAATCCGTCCATTCCCGCGGGAATGGATTCGATTTATGATGCGGGGAGGGAGGGATGGGGTCGACGTGACGGAAATAGGGATGTCATGGGGATGTTGTTGATCCAGATGGGCGTCTTGTTGGAGGACGTAGCATGCTGCCGAGAGCCAAAACAGTCCGATGCTCGCTCACGGTTTTGAGTGCGTGTCTGCTTTCTGCATGCTGGGGAGACTCCGGAGATCGGCCGGCAAGCACGCCCCCCGGCGCGACTCCGCCATCGGCTGGAGCGGTACGGAGCGGGCCAGCGGGATCCGGTGCTGCGACCGTGGGGGTGCTGGGCGGTGCGCCTGGCGGTGCCGTCGCCGCCGAGCCCGGCGCTGCTCAAGTCGGACCCACCACCTTGCCCGGAACCGAAGCCGACTGGGCCATCGTCGACGACAAGGCCCGCTGGGCGGTCGAGCAGGGATATACCGGACTGAGCATCGGCGATTTGATGGTTCGCATCGGTGAGACCTTCGTTGGAACCCCTTACGCTCCATACACGCTCGAGGCGCCCGGCGAAGAGGGCCTCGTGATCGAGTTCGAGGAGTTGGACTGCGTGACCTTCGTCGAGAACGTTCTGGCGCTGGCCCGCTTCGTTCAGACGGTCCCCGACGAACTGCTGGTCGCACGCACGGGAGACCTCCAACGGCCACTATTCGCCTCGACTCTGGAGGACATCCGTTACCGGGGCGGGGTGCTCCGGGAGTATCCGAGCCGCTTGCACTACTTCAGCGAGTGGATCGGCGACAACGATGCGATGGGCCTCGTGCGCAACGTGTCAGAGGCCCTGGGTGGGATCGCCGACGACGAGCCGATCGACTTCATGACGACCCATGCGGATGCATACCGCCAGTTGGGCGAATATCCGGATTTCCTCACGGAGCTGCGAGCCGTCGAGGAGCGCCTCAGCTCGGAGCCCCGGTACTACATTCCCGAGGATCGCATCGCCGCGGTCGAGAGCGGGATTCAGGACGGCGACATCATCGCGGCCACCAGCACCGTGCCGGGGTTGGACATCGCCCACACGGGGATTGCGCTGTGGCGGGACGGACGGCTGCACTTGCTGCACGCTCCTCTAGCCGGAGGGGTGGTGCAGATCAGCGAGGTGCCCCTGGCCGAGAGGGTCCAGCGGATTCACGGCCAGGACGGTGTGATGGTGGCTCGTCCGACTGAAGTACGATAAAATGACCTAACTTGTGGTCCTACTTATGGATACGTCATGACACATGGATTGGACTCCAGGCCGGGTTCGGGCCCGATGGATTGCCGGTTCTCGAACCGACTCGGTCGCTCTGTCAGGCTGATTGACAGGGTTGTGTGGGCGGATTATGGTCCATCCCCCTCATCATGGGGCTGACGCAATGCGGGTAATAGAGGTTCTCCGCGAGCGCCGGGTGCTGCAGTTTCTCAGCCCCTACGCCGTTTCCGGCTTCGTGGCGCTCGAAGCAGTCGACCAATTCGTAATTCATGGGACGTGCTATCCTGCCCGACTTGGCCTAAGTCCTCGTACTTCTACTTCGCGGGTATTCCATTCCCGCCACCCTGATCGTTGCTTGGTTCCATGGCGAGAAGGGGCAGCAGGAGCGGCCCGCCCTCGAGAACTGGGCCGAGAGTTGAGAGGGCGATAGCTCCCCCTTAGAAAGTCGCGATCGCGTTGAACGGACTCGCCGTCCCGTTCGGCACCTTGGTGATCTGCCACGACACCATGAACTCCCAACGCTCCCGGGCCGCAGCCTCCCTTGCCACGTCCTCCAGATAACCGTTGTCCACGAGCGGCAGCCCGATGAACACCTGCGTCATGGTGTGCACCGGACGGCCTATGCCCTCCACGCCGGACGGCTGAACGTCGTTCACGGCGTCGCCGACCAATAGCGACACGCCCCGCTCCTTGAGCCAAGGCAGCACGGAAGCGTGCAGGCCGGCGGCGCCGCGAGCGTAGTTCCACGGGCCGATTTCGTCGCGCCTCGCCCAGCGGCCGGCCCGGATGAAGAGCACGTCGCCGGGCGACACGGTGATCCCTGCGAAGTCTTCCCACTCTTCCAGATCGGACACGTAGATGGGTGTGCTCGGCTCGAGCCAATCCACGCCCCTGAGAAGCGGCATGTCCACCAGGATACCACGCGTGACGTAGCCGGGCCCCATGTCGTCGATGGCGAGGTCCCCGACGCATCCGTTGGCGGTCATGTCCTGCGGGTAGCCGTTGAAGATGATCGCCTCGCCGTCCCGCCGGGTGGCGTAGTGGCAAAGCGCGTCCATGTGGGACAGTTGGCCGTCATGCAGCGAAAAGCTCATGGCGTCCAGGGCGGCCCGGGGGAGGCCGGTGTTCGGGTCGATCGACGTCATCTGGTGGTCGGTCGGCCAGAAGTTACCGCTGTCGATCGATGCGTCTTCGTTGACGAAGTGGCCGAGCGTCACCGTGACTCCGTCTTCGACGAGGCGCGTGGCCGCCCTCGTCTTTTCCGGAGTAATGTAATTCAGCGCGCCCCTTTGGTCGTTCGGGCCCCACTTGCCCCAGTTCGACAGCTCGGTCTCCCAGCGCTCGAGCGTCTCGAGCGTGACCTTGACCGACGGGTCCTGCGTGGAAGGATTCACCTCGAACGTCTCCTGGAAGCCCCGTTGTGCGGCGAGAGCGGCCCCGGGTCCTGCTGGCGCGAGAACCAACAACCCCGTCACCAAAACGGCTAGCTTGCGTTTCATTTGAATCGCCCCTTTTTCTATTGAATCTCTCTCATACGTTCCGCAGCGTTCGATCGCGCTGGCGCCTGAGCCCTACCCATAAGAGTAGGTCGGGGAGAATATATCAATACGGTCACTCGGTCTTCCCACTGCCTCACCTCATGAAAGAGATCAAAAAGGTCCTCGTCGCCAATCGTAGCGAGATCGCGATTCGTGTCCTCCGCACGGCCCACGAGCTGGGCATCCGGACGGTGGCGATCTATTCGCACAAGGACCGATACGCCCTCCACCGTTTCAAGGCCGACGAGGCGTATTTGATCGGGGACCCGGACGAGCCGATCCGGGCCTACCTGGACATCGAGCGAATCGTCGCGCTGGCCCGAGAAAATCACGTCGACGCCATACACCCCGGATACGGGTTCCTGTCCGAAAACCCTGATTTCGCCCGCGCTTGTGAGCGCGAGGGGATCATCTTCATCGGTCCCCAAGTGGACGTCCTCGAGCGCTTGGGCGACAAAACCTCGGCCCGCAAGATCGCCTCGAAGGTGGGCGTGCCGGTCCTCAGCGGTAGCGAGGAAGCGATCAAGAATGTGATCGACGGGGAGCGGCAGGCGGGGCGGGTGGGTTACCCTATCATTCTTAAGGCCGCCAAGGGCGGCGGCGGTCGCGGAATGCGGGTGGTGACCGATCCGAGAGACTTCCCAGGCGCCTTTGAGGACGCTCGCAGCGAGTCGCTTTCGGCCTTCGGCAGTTCGGACGTCTTCATCGAACGATTCGTCCAGATGGCTCGCCACATCGAGGTCCAGCTCCTGGGCGACAAGCAGGGCAACTTGGTTCATCTGTACGAGCGTGACTGCTCCGTGCAGAGGCGGCACCAGAAGGTGGTGGAGATCGCTCCGGCTCTGGCGCTGGACGACAAGGTGCGGCGCAGTCTACACGAGGCCGCGGTGGCGATCGGCCGTGAGGTGGACTACCAGAACGCGGGCACGGTGGAGTTTCTCGTCGATCAGGACGAGGGCGACTTCTACTTCATCGAGGTCAATCCCCGCATCCAGGTGGAGCACACGGTCACCGAGGAGGTGACCGGCGTGGACCTCGTCAAATCGCAGATCCTCGTGGCCCAGGGTACGCCGCTTGACGACGAGGAGATCGGCTTGCCCTCCCAGATCGCCGTGCGCACCGACGGCTTCGCCATGCAGTGCCGCGTGACCACCGAAGATCCGATGAACGACTTCATGCCCGACTACGGGCGCGTGTCACACTACCGCTCGGCATCGGGCATGGGGGTGCGGCTCGACGCGGGCAGTGCGTTCAGTGGTGCGGTCGTGAACCCCTATTACGACTCGCTGCTCGTGAAGGTGACCACTCGGGGGAGGCGCTTCATCGACGCGGCCAAGCGTATGGAGCGGTGCCTCCAGGAGTTCCGCATTCGCGGCGTGAAGACGAACATCCCGTTCCTGATTCGCCTGGTGACACACGAGCAGTTCCTGAAGGGTGGATGCACGACACGCTTCATCGACCATACGCCCGAGCTTTGCAAGGTGTCCAAGAGGCGCGACCGTGCGACGCGGCTTCTGACGTATCTCGGAGAGACGATCGTCAACGGAAACGCCCTGGTGAAGGATCGTCCGCGTGCCGTGCGGCGGGAACCCGCACCTGTCCCGAAAGTCGACTACCAAAGGCCGATTCCGGATGGCACGCGCCAGAAGTTCCGGGAGCTCGGGCCCATCGAATTCGGCGGGTGGATTTCCGACCAGGAACGGCTGCTTCTGACCGACACCACTTTCCGCGACGCGCATCAGTCGCTGCTGGCGACCCGCTTCCGGACGCACGACCTGCTCAAGGTGGCCGATGCATACGCCCGCAGGGGCTCCGAGTTGTTCTCCATCGAGATGTGGGGCGGCGCCACGTTCGATGTCTCGATGCGGTTCTTAAAAGAAGACCCGTGGAGACGCCTGACCGACCTCAGAGAGCGCATTCCCAACATCCTCTTTCAGATGCTGCTTCGCGCTTCGAACGCGGTCGGGTACAAGAACTATCCGGACAACCTCGTGCAGGGGTTCGTGGAGGAGGCTGCAGCCGCAGGAATCGACCTGTTCCGTGTGTTTGACGCCCTCAACTGGACGGACAACATGCGGGTGGCGATGGAGGCCGTGCTCAAAACGGACGCGCTCTGTGAGGCCGCGATCTGTTATACGGGTGACATCCTCGACGAGAGCCGCACGAAGTACGACTTGAAATATTATGTTAAGCTGGCCAAGGAGTTGGAGGGGATGGGCACACACATCCTCGCCATCAAGGATATGGCCGGGCTCTGCAAGCCGTATGCGGCCGCTAAGCTAGTGAGCACCCTCAAGGAGGAAGTGGGCATCCCGATCCACTTCCACACCCACGACACCGCCGGGGTGCAGGCTGCTTCCATCCTGGCCGCGGCGGGTTCGGGACTCGACATCGCGGACGCGGCCATGGCCCCGATGTCGGGCACGACGTCGCAACCCAACATCAACACCGTGTCTGAGGCGCTCCGGTTCACTCCCCGCGATCCGCAACTGACGAGGGAGGACCTGGACGGCATCGCGGACTACTGGAGGGCGGCGCGCGACTTCTACGTGCCGTTCGACGGCCAAGTGCTGCCCGCGACGGGCGACCTGTATAACCACGAGATGCCCGGCGGCCAGTACACGAACCTTTTCCAACAGGCCCGCGCCTTGGGTCTGGCCGATCGTTGGGCCGAAATCTGCCGGGTCTACGCTAACGTGAACAAGATCTTCGGCGACATCGTGAAGGTGACGCCGACCTCCAAGGCCGTGGGCGACATGGCGTTGTTCATGGTCGCCAACGAGCTCACGCCTGAGGACGTCCTGGATCCCAATCGTGAGCTCGCGTTTCCCGCCTCCGTGGTCGACTTGATCGGCGGAGGCATGGGACAACCGTCAGGCGGTTTTCCGGAAGAGGTGATTAAACTCGTGTTGCGCGGCGAGCCCGGTCTGAGCGGTCGCCCGGGTGAGACGCTGGAGCCCGCGGATTTCGACGAGGCCAGCGAAGTCGTCGAGAAGATGCTGGGCCGGGAGCCCACGCGACGCGACGTCATTTCGTATCTGCTCTACCCGAAGGTGTACCGCGAATTCGCGGACCATCAGAGACGATATTCCGACACGTCGGCGCTTTCCACGCCCGTCTTCCTCTACGGGCAGGAGCCGGGCGAGGAGGTCGCCGTCGACATCGAGCGGGGTAAAACGCTCATCGTGAACTTCGTTACGCTGGGCGAGCCCCATTCGGACGGGAAGCGCACCGTCTTCTTCGAACTGAACGGCCAGCCGCGTGACGTCAACGTGATCGACCGGTCGCTGGAACCGGCGATGCAAGCCGCCGTGCAAGCGGATCCGGACGATCCGAAGCACATCGGTGCCAGCATGCCGGGGATGGTCGTCGATGTGGCCGTGCGCGTGGGCCACGCCGTGTCGCAGGGGGACAAGCTGCTGAGCTTGGAGGCCATGAAGATGGAGACCACCCTCTACGCCGAGGGAGAGGGGACGGTCGCGCAGGTGATCGTGTACCCGGGGAGCCAGGTGGCGCCCGGTGACTTGATGATTCGTTTGGAGTAGAGTTCAGACATGGACGATTGGAAACCCCAAACGTGGGCCGTGCGAGCACAGGCCGAGGAAACGTCGCACCATGAACACTCGGTGCCGATTTTCCTGACGTCGAGCTTCGTCTTTGAAGACAGCGAGGAGATGCGTGCTGCCTTCGCGGGCGAGATCGACCGCAACATCTATGGCCGGTTCACGAATCCGAACGTAGAGGAGCTCTCCGAGAAGATCCGCCGCTTGGAGGGCGCTGAGGCCGGCCACTCGGTGGCTACCGGCATGGCCGCCGTGTTCGCCACGTTCGGGGCGCTGCTCTCCAGTGGCGATCACATTGTGGCGTGCCGGTCGCTCTTCGGGTCGACCCACACGATCCTCACCAAGATCCTGCCGCGGTTCGGGATCGAGCACACCTACGTCGCCGCGACAGACCCCGACGGGTGGCCCGGGGCGTTCCGTGAGAACACCCGGATGATCTTCGTCGAGACCCCCACGAACCCCGCGGTGGATCTCGTGGACTTGGAGATGCTCGGGAAGCTGGCCGCCGACAAGGACGTTCTGCTGGTCGTGGACAACTGCTTCGCCACGCCGATCCTTCAGCGTCCTCTGGAGCTCGGTGCGCACCTCTCACTCCACTCCGCTACTAAGTATCTGGATGGCCAGGGCCGCGTCATGGGTGGTGTGGTGGTGGGTGGAAAGGATCTGATACAGGATATCTACGACTTCGCGCGAGCCACCGGGCCTTCGCTATCCCCGTTCAACGCGTGGGTGCTCTCCAAGAGCGTGGAAACGCTCGAAGTTCGCATGGAGCGGCATTCGGAGAACGCCTTGGAGGTGGCTCAGTGGTTGGAGGGGCGGCCGGGTGTCGCTTCGGTCCGTTATCCCTACCTCCCTTCCCATCCCCAGCACGAGATCGCCAAGCGGCAGATGTCCTCGGGCGGCGGCATCCTATCGTTCGTGGTCGAGGGCGGGCTCGAGCAAGGGAAGCGCTTCATGGACTCCGTGAAGCTCTGCTCGCTTACCGCGAATCTCGGTGACACACGCACCATCGTCAGCCATCCCTCGTCGACCACGCATGCCAAGCTAACGGGAGAGGAGCGAGCGGCGGTGGGCATCACGCCGGGACTGATCCGAATCTCGGTCGGACTGGAAGACATCCGAGACGTGATCGCGGATATGGAGCAGGCGCTGGAGGCGTCCTGATCCCAGGACCTTCCCCAGATGGCCTTCCCTGGGACGAATCCCTCCCGGTACGTGAGTCGGTCTGGCAGCCTTCAGCCTTTCAGCCATGTCTCCACTGGTTTCTCGAGGAACGCCTGCACCGGGATGCCGCCACTGCCGACCACGAAAATCCGTGGGGGTGAGAACGCTTCTGCGAAGGTAGCGAGCCCGGGCAAGTCCGTGGGGGTGCGGCCGCTCTTGACCTTGATGGCGACGGCCACGTTGCCGGAGTGAAGCACGAAATCGGCTTCCCTGTTCCGCAGGGGTTCTGCTCAACCGTCCTTGGGCCGAAGCTGCTCCGCTGCGGTGAAGAACGTCCTCCGATAGCCTAGCACCACGATGACCGCCGCTAGGGCCACAGCCGAGCCCAACATGAACATCACGACGATTTGGTACCGAACCGCGAGCAAGGGATTCGAGCCCGCGATGATCTGACCGGTCATCATCCCCGGGAGCGAAACGATTCCCACAACCATCAAAGTGTTCACCGTCGGAATCATCGAAGCCCTCAGGGCTCTTCGAACCGGCTCCCGGGCCGCCCTCACCGAATTCGCGCCCAGGGCGAGGTATGCCTCGACTTCAGGACGACGGGTTTCCATCTCGCCTGCCAGGCGGTCGGCCGCGAGGGCCGCCGCATTCATGGCGTTGCCCAGGATCATGCCGAACAGCGGGATCAGGTACCTCGGGTTGTACCAGGGATCGACGTGCACGACCATCACACTGACGTAGATCAACGTCAGCCCCGAGCCGAGGAGAAGTGCGACCCCGGTAATGCCGAAGAGCTCAGGCGTTTTCGAGTCCTGACGGTCGACAGCCGCCTTGCTCGCCACCGCCAGCATCAGGAGGAGTGCGGCGACGACCAGGTACCAGCGGTCGATGGCGAAGATATAGACCAGGAGGTAACCGACGAGCGTGAGTTGAAGGACCGTGCGGAGCGCACCCACGGCGAAGCTCCGGGCCAGCCCCGTGCGATGCCAACGCGAGACCCCGATCGAGATCAACACCAGACCCATAGCCACGGTCAGGTCGATCCAGGTGAGGTCGAGGATCGGCTGCTCGAGAACGTCGAGGGCCTGCATCATCGACTCGCTTCGTCCGAGTCCGGAAGCCCGCTCACATCATCCGGATCCGGCGGCCCACTCAGATCCTCCGGGTCCGAAAGCCCGCCCAGAACTTCTTCCGCGTCGCCCGAGTCGACCACACGTCCTTCCCGAATGACCACGGCGTGGTGGGCGTATTTTCTGGCCTCCGAGACTTGATGTGTGGCCACGATGGTGGTCAGCCGCCGGACCTCGGACAAATCGCCGATGGTCTTCATCAAGGCACGCGACGTCTCGGGATCCAGGGCGGATGTGGGCTCGTCCAGCAGGAGGACCTCTGGGGAGGTCATCAGGGCTCTAGCCAAGTTCACCCGCTGCTTCTGGCCCACGGACAGCTCATCCCCCGGCCGATTGAGCAGGGATGGCTTGAACTCGGCGAGAAGCATGGCTTCACTCGCCAGTTGATCGAACTGACCGTCCTGAACCCCGGCGAGTTCAGCCGCCACCGCCAAGTTGTCCGAAACGGTGCCCGGAAACATCACCGGTGTCTGAAAAACGAGCGCCACCCGGTGTCGAAGCTCCGTGACCGCGTACTCGACGATCGGACGACCGTCGAGGAGAATGTCTCCTTGTACCGGATCATCAAGCCGGTTGAGAAGCCGGAGAAGAGACGTCTTCCCTCCGCCGGAGGGCCCGCATAGGACCGTGATGAGATGTCGAGGAATCGTGACGTCGATGTCCTGAAGTACGGTACGTCCGGCCCTTGTCTGGCCTACGCCGCGAAGCTCGAAGGAGGGGATAATATCCACGCTCAGTTCAGCTCGCGTGGCCCTCCCCCTCAGCGCACATGCCCCTCCCCTTCCACCACGAACCGCTGTGAGGTCAATTCCTCCAGGCCCATCGGTCCATACGCGTGCACCCGCGACGTGCTGATCCCGATTTCGGCGCCCATGCCGAGCTGAAACCCGTCGTTGAAGCGCGTCGATGCGTTCACCAGCGTACAGGACGACTGGACTTGGTTGGTGAACTCCCCCGCTGTTTCCGCGTTCTCGGTGACGATCGTGTCGGTGTGATCGGAGCCGAAGCGACGGATGTGATCGATGGCCGCGTCCATGTCTGGAACGACCTTTATAGCCACGATCATGTCGAGGAACTCCTTGCCCCAATCGTCCGCGGCGGCGGCGGTCACATCCCGGGTGATGGCGCGAACGGCCTCGTCCCCGCGCACCTCGACGCTCGCGGCTTTGTAGCCAGCGACGAGATCGGGCACGAACGCTGCTGCCACGTCTTCATGGACCAACACGGCCTCGGTGGCGTTGCAGGTGGCGGGCGCCGACGTCTTACCCGTGACCGAAATCTCCAGGGCTTGCTCCAGGTCCGCGTCCGCGTCCACGTACACGTGACAGATCCCGTGGAAGTGTTGCACAGTTGGAATGGAGGAATTCGCGCTCACGTATCGGATGAGCGTCTCGCCGCCCCGCGGGATGACCAGGTCGATACAGTCGTCGAAGGTGAGCAGTTCGGCGACGGCCTCTCGTCCGCCGGTGCCCACGAGCATGAGTGCCTCCTCGGGCAGATCGTGCTCGCGAAGCGTGGCGTGGATTACGTCGGCGAGGGCTTCGTTACTCGCTTGCGCCTCTTTCCCGCCCTTGAGTATACAGGCATTGCCCGACTTGAAGCAGAGGGAGAACGCGTCGATCGTCACGTTCGGACGCGACTCGTAGATCATCATCACCACGCCGAGCGGACAGCGCACGCGCTTGATGCGGAGACCGTTCTCCAATGTCTGGTCCCGTGTGACCCGCGCGACCGGGTCCTCGAGGTCCGCGACCTGCCTCAGCCCCTCGGCCATCTGGGCGAGGCTCTCGGACGTGATCCCCAACCGCTTGAGCTTGGGTGTCGAGAGTCCGTCTTTCTCGGCCCGGGCGATGTCCGCTGCGTTGGCTCGGAGGGTGTCCTCCTCCGCGGCGACGAGCGCTCCCGCCAGATCGCGCAGGTAGTCGTTCTTTTGATCGGTGGTGAGCGTGGCCACATGCTGCGCGGCATCGCGTGCCGCCTCAGCCGCTCTCCGTACCTCACTCGTCGCCTCTCTCATTCCCTGTCCTCCGCGTCGTCGAAGCCTCCACCGTTGAGGCTCTCTCCATTGTCTTTTTTCACGTCGAGCAAGACCAGATCCTCTCGGTGAACGATCTCCTCCACGTACTTGTATCCGAGCACATCCAGGAACTCCTCGCTCTGCCGTCCCTTCATGCGCTGGATCTCCGACGCCGGGTACGACACGAGTCCCACGGCGAAGGCTTCGTCCCCCGAATCGACCAGATCGACCCGGGCTCCGATCCCGAAGTCGCCCTGGACCTCGACGATGCCGATGGGCAGAAGGCTGGCTCCCCGCGTGACGAGCGCATGCTTGGCGCCGTCATCCACGACGATGGCTCCGCGCGATCGGGTGCGGATGGCGATCCAACGCTTTCGCTCAGTGAGGCGCTTCGGGCCCGTCACGAAGAGAGATCCGATCTCATCGCCGTTCACGATCCGCTTCAGAACTCCGGGCTCCTTGCCCGAGGCGATCACCGTGGGCACGCCCCAGTCACTCGCCAACCTCGCCGCTCGGATTTTTACCTTCATCCCACCCACGCCGGTCTCACTCTGGTCATCGGTGATGTGACTGTCGATCTCCGAGTCTACCTCAATCGTGTGGATTACTTCGGCACCGTCCGTGGTCTCATCATCGGTCTGGTCATCGCCGAAGCGCAGCACGCCGGCGACCGTGCTCAGAATCACGAGCAGATCTGAGGTGATCAGGCTTGTCACGAGCGCTGCCAGATGGTCGTTGTCCCCGATCTTCGCTTCGTCGTCCGCGAGCGGGTCGTTCTCGTTGATGATGGGGAGGATACCTCGCGACAGGAGCTCCTGCAGCGTGTGCCTGGCACTCAGAAACCGGCGCCGGTCCTCGATGTCCTCCTGCATCATGAGGAGCTGGGCGACGACGGTGTCGCATTTCTCGAACTCGCTCGCGAACATGGTCATGAGTTGATACTGCCCCACCGCAGCGGAGGCCTGACGCTCGACGACCGACGTCGGGGGCCGATCCCGTCCCATCCCGAGATATCCTGCCGCGACGGCACCCGACACCACCAGGACGACTTCGAGGCCCGTGTCGCGCAGCGCGGTGACGTCCTGCGCGATGCGCTCGATGACGAGCGGATCGAGCTGTCCCGCGGGCGCGATGATGCCGCTCCCGACCTTGACCACGACCCGGCGGAGCTCGCCGAAGTCCCGGCCCTTGTCCAGCGTGGAGGTCACGCAGGGTCTCCTTCATCGAACAGCGCCGCGGCCTTGCGAGCCGAAAGGACGAAGCCTTTGATCATCGCCGAGCTGAAGCCCTGATGCTCCATCTCGTTGAGTCCGGCGATGGTGCAGCCTCGCGGCGTCGTGACGCGGTCGATCTCTGACTCCGGATGGCGGTTGTCGCGCAGGGCGAGCGAAGCCGCTCCCCTCGCCGTCTGCGCCGCCAGCAGGAGCGCGTCTTCGGGGTGAAAGCCGATCTCGATGCCGCCTTGAGAGGCGGCCCGAACCGACCGGAGAAAGAACGCCACGCCGCATGCGCACAGAGCCGTGGCTCCCACCATCATCTCGTCCTCGATGCGGAGCGTGATTCCGACGCCCTTGAACAGGGCTTCGGCCTCCTCGAGGGCAGCCATCGAGTCGGGATCGGCCGACAGGCAGGTCATGGACTCCCCGATCGATACGGCGGTGTTCGGCATGGCACGCACGACGTGAGTCGGAGCCGGGATCATCTCACGTAACTGGGCGACTGTCACGCCCGAGACCACCGAGATCACCTTGTGGCGGTCAGGATCGATATCGTTTCGGATTTCGTCGAGTAGATCCGTGATCTGCTGCGGCTGAACCGCCAACAAGACGGTATTCGCCCCCTGGATGGCCGCGACATTATCGCGCCCGATCACGAATCCCTCCGCGGCCAGTCCCTCCAAGGAGGGTGGATGCAGCGAAGTGACGTGGATCTGATCCGGCTGTAGCGTCCCGCTGCGTACTAAGCCGCGTGCGAGCGCTTGGCCCAAGTTCCCACCGCCCAGAATTGCCAGGCTGGCGGTCGATGATTCGGACTGTTTTTTAGCGGACATCGGAAACCTCTCGGAAACAAAAAAACCGGCTCCTGGAATGGGGGCCGGCGAACGTCAAGTCTCGGGCGTCGAGGGTCGCTCTATCGAATTCCCCCACGCAAGACAGGACGCGCCCGCTCCCTAGGAAGTGGACGGTCGGTTCGCGGTCGTGCGTGCTGGTTCACGGTCGGTCCGGTCAAAATGATCAAAAAGATCCTGTGACTCACGATAGCGAAGCTGTGTGGCATGTCAACATTCCAGCGCCCCGCGGGTTTCTCCATCATCCATCGATGTGCGCGAGCCCTGAGCCGCTTAAGCGGCTTGACGTTCGCGTAGTTCGCACGTGCCCCTCGGAAGGTGTTCTACCCCCCGAACACCGCCCACTCGGGCATCACCCCCGATTCGATCCCGAAGATCGTCGTCCCCAAGAGCAGGAACATCACCGTAATCACTAACGCCCCGACCAGGTTCAGCACGAGCCCGATCTTGGCCATCTCGGGAATCCGAACCCGGTCGCTTCCGAAGACGATGGCGTTGGGTGGTGTGGCCACGGGCATCATGAACGCGCACGACGCGGACAGGGTCGCGGGGATCATCAACAACAGCGGGTGCACGTTCGTCGCGACCGCCACGGAGGCCAGGATCGGAAGGATCATCTCCGTGGTGGCCGTATTCGACGTCAATTCCGTGAGGAGGGTGATCGACAGACAGACGATCAGGATCAGCACGAACGGCGGCACGCCCGCGAGCCCGGCGAAGGCATTGCCGATCAGGATGGACAATCCGGTGATCTGGAAGCCGTAGGCGAGCGCGAAGCCGCCCCCGAAGAGGAGCACGATGTTCCATGGCAGGCGCAGGATGATGTCCCTGCCCGCCAGAGTCGGCGCGTCCGCGTCCGGCGTACGCGTCGGAATTAGGAACAGGAGCCCGGCCATGGCGATGGCAATGGTTCCGTCGTCGATCAGGCTGGGGAATGGAAGCAGTTGAGACCAGCCCGGTATGGTGATGATTCCGAGTTGGAGGGGCAGCCGGAACACCCACAGAACGGCGGTGAGCCCGAAGACAACGAGCACGACCTTCTCTTCGTAGGCCACGGGGCCGAGCGCCTTCGTCTGTTCCTCGACAACGCTCTGGTCCACCGTGACGTGCTCGGGCACTCGGAAGAAGACTCTGGTGATGAGCAGCCAAGCGGTCACCAATAGGACGATCGAAATGGGTAGCGCCATCACCATCCATTGGCCGAATACCAGCGGCGGCGCGTCGGGGAACGTGATCTCGAAGATCCGGGCCAGCGACAGGTTGGGGGGCGTGCCGACCAGCGTCGCGATTCCTCCGACAGAGCACGCATAGGCGATGCCGAGCATGACACCTACTGAGAACGCGTGCGTGTCTTGCTCTCCGAAGTCGTTCTCCATCTCCAGGATGATGGCGAGCCCGATTGGCACCATCATGATGGCCGTGGCCGTATTGGAGACCCACATGGACAGGAACGCGGCGGCCACCATGAAGCCTAGCACGATTCGCGACGGTCCGCCCCCGATGGCCTGGATGATCTTGAGCGCGATCCGTCGGTGCAGATTCCACTTCTCCATGGTCAGGGCGATCATGAAGCCGCCCAGAAACAGCACGATCGTGCTGTTGAAGTAGATGGGCGCCGTGGCCCCCCCACGCTCGATCCCGAGCAGGGGATAGAGGACCAGGGGCAGGAGCGCGGTGGCGAAGAGCGGAATCGCCTCAGTGATCCACCAGGTGGCCATCAAAGCCGCCACGGCGGCCATGCGTGTGACCGCCGGGTTGCCGGGCTCCAGATCCAGAAAGTTGATCAAGATGAACAGGACTGGCCCGAGTACCAGGCCGACCCGCTGCATCAAGTTCTTCTGAGCGGCCACGCTCCTAGTTCCGTGCTTCAAACCGGCCCTCAACGCATCGAGCCTGCCAGTCCCCTCAGAGTCGCGGCGAGGGAACGCAGACGACTCCGATCCGTCGGCCGCTCACCGGCGACCGCGACCCGTGAGTCGGTGTCCAGGTCGAGTGCCGTCTGCTCCAGCTGCGTCCCCACTTCGGCCCGCTCTGCTTCGCTGCGGACCCCTTCGATCCGGTCCAGCGCGCCCGCAACGCTGACGGCACGATCGGCTCGAATCGCGTTGTTCCTCATCAGCTGGTCGAGGTAGGCTCGCGCCACCGCCACCGTCGGCTCCCAGACGATCTTCGGCTGATGCTGAGCGTTGAACTCGGTCATGCGTATCTGGGCGGCCGCGTCGATTTCGTTTTGGGTCAGGTGTTGACTGGGGACGAGCCGGAAGACGTCGAAGCCCCTGGACAGCTCGCCGGCGTAGATAAATCCGTTGTACCAGTAGGTCGACCAATAGCCACCGGAGACCATCTCCTCGTTGCTGATCGGGCCGCGGTCGAAGTATGCGATTTCGACCGGCGTTGCTGGATCGGTGAAGTCGAATGCGGACAAGCCACCCTGGTACCACCCTTGGACCTTGATGTCGCGCCCGGGTACGGGAATGAGCGACCCGTTGTGCGCCACGCAGTTCTCCTCCGCGGTCTGGGCTGCGGGGAGCTTGTAATAGCCGGCGAAGAGCATCTTGCGGCCGACGATCTCGAAGATGGCGTCCGCGCCCCAAGTGGGCGGGTCGGTCGCCTGGCAGCGCGGCTGCCCGCCCCCGCCCCACTCGTCCGTGAAGATCACTTTGGTGCCGTCGTTGCTGAACGTGGCGGAGTGCCAGTACGCGAAGCCCGGGTCCACGACTTCGTCGATGCGATAAGGGTTCGCCGGATCCGAGATGTCCAGGAGGATGCCGTTGCCGGAGCAGGCCCCGGCGGCCAGCCCGATCGCGGGGTATACGGTGATGTCATGGCACCGGTTGGTAGCGCTGGTCGATTGCGTTCCAGGCCCGTGGTCGCCCCCGCCCCACAGACCCGCGATGTCACCGGTCTGCTCGTTCGTGAAGAGGCGCGGTTCGCTCACCACCGCCGCGTCCTGGGGCCGAGCGAGAGGGACGCGGATCACCTCAATGCGGAATAACGAGGTATTCGGGTCTTCCGCGAGCCCCGAGCATCCCTCCAACTCCTCGCGGGGGCGTACGCCACTCGTGCCCTGCACGTAGATGTAGACGTTCTCGTCATCTCTGGGATCCTCGACGACCGTATGCGTGTGGGATCCCCGGCACGTTTGCACGGCCGCGACCTGCCGGGGACTACGGATGTCGCTGATGTCGAAGATTCGGACGCCGCGGAAGCGTTCCGTACTGATCGAGTCCGCCACGCCTTCGGTTCCACAGTCGATCCGCGCAGCTCTGTCCTGTACCGATATGAACAGAAGGTTGCCGTAGACGGAGGGGTCGCCTTGGCCCCCGGGACACACGACGCCGACCCGCAGAGTCGGGTTGGCGGGGTCCTCGATGTCGTAGATCTGAAAGCCCCGGTAGTTGCCCTGGATCGCATAGCCTGCTGTGAACGCGATGTCCGAGTTGGTATACCCACCGGCGAACGCAGAATCCGGGTTCACGAAGCCCACACCCTTGGGGAGCGATGCCAGCAGCTCGAGGCCGCTGATCGCGGAGGCTGCGTCGTGCCAGCCAGCCGCGAGTCCTACGCGCGGATCCCCCGTATCCTGAGCGGCCCCGGCGGTTGCACCGACCAGCGAGCAGGCTGCGGTCAGGCTTAGATAGAACGGTATCGGCAGGATTCCTCTCGTGAATCCAGGAGTCGAAAGAGCCTTCATTCTGCGGGTCATAGAGAACCTCTTACGTGTGGCATCGGGTCATCGTATCGCCAGCAGCATCGTGTTCATTCGTGCGATCTCGATGGACTGGTCGGCTTCGACATGAGTGAGGAACTGAAAGATCTGTGGCTCCTGGGCGGCACCGGAGACCGTGTAAAGCTGCTCCACCATGGCCAGCGCCCCTTCGTGATGGAGGATCATCAACTCGAGGAAGAGGCGGTCAAACTCCTCGCCGGTGGCGACCGCCAACTGACCCATCTGTCGCTCGGTGAGCATTCCGGGCATGAGTCCGTCGTCACTGAGTGGCCAGACGTCCTTGTCCTCTAGGTCGGGGGCCTCTTCACCACGGGATTCCAGCCACCCCTCCATCATTCCCATCTCGGCGGTCTGAGAAATGTCGATGCGTTGTGCGAGAAGTCGCATCTCGTCACTCTCCGTCCGGCTGGACAGCAGACCGGTCATCTGCAGGGCTTGGGCGTGGTGGAACGTCATTCCCTGTATGAACCGGACGTCCGCCTCGACGTGGACCGGTTGCCTTAGTGCGGCGACCTCCGCCTCGGTGAGCGTGCGGGTGGGCTGACCGGGCGCCCCTGGCTGCACGACCGAGGCGGGCGGGTCCTGGGCGCTGGCAGGCAGCGCGGTCACCGACACGAGGGCGGTCGAGAGTAGGACGCCGGCTGGAATCTGTGCTGCAAAGATCTTCATGAGGGGAAGTACGCTAGTGAGCAGGATGGTGGATGACAAGAGAGTGGCCTGGGACCCGGCTCACCCTTTAGCTTCCCGTCGGTACGTGAGGGGCGGTTCGGAGAACAACCCATGCGTGAAGGGCCATGCGGAGAACAACCGGGATGAGTGATCAGATGAAAGAACATCGAGAGGCCCAGACCCCGGACGAGTCCGCTTCGGAGATCACGGAGTTGATGATGCCGGGCCAGGTCAACAATCTCGGCCATGTGTTCGGCGGGGTCGTGCTTTCGATGGTCGATCGGGCGGCGGCCGTCACCGCCATGCGACACGCCCGCCAACCGTGCGTGACCGTCTCGATCAACCGGGTCGACTTCAAGGAGCCGGTCTACTCGGGCGAGGTGGTCACGTGTAGCGCGCGCGTCCACTACGTCGGGCGCACGTCCATGGAAATCTGCGTCTGCGTGGTCGCGGAGCATCCGATCACGGGTCGTAGCCGCCACACCAACGACTGTTTTCTGACTTTCGTGGCGATCGACGAGAACAGCCGGCCGACGCCGGTTCCTGGCTTGAAGATGGTCACGGACGAGGACGAGCAGAGGTTCGAGGAGGGCAGGCGGCGGCGAGAGAATCGGGAGGCGCTCGAAAAGGAGTTGGGCAGCGAGTAGTCGCTAGACGACCCAGTCGGCGAGGTTCCACGCCAACGTTTACGGGAGCCTCACCCCCGCTCCACTACCATGGCGAACCCCAGCCCGCCCGCGGCGCACACCGTAATCAGCCCCAATTCCACATCCCGCCGCTTCATCTCGTTCAGCAGCGTGGTCGTGATGCGGCCACCGGTCGCCCCGAACGGATGGCCGATCGCGATGGAGCCGCCCATCACGTTGATGCGCTCGACGTCCGGGTGCCCCACGGCCTGGCTTCTGCCCAACTCCTTCTCGGCGAACTTCTTGGATGAGAGCGCTTGGAGGTTGGAGAGCACCTGTGCCGCGAAGGCCTCGTGCATCTCCATCAGGCCGATGTCCGCCATGGTGACTCCTGCCCTGTCCAGAGCGATGGGGGCCGCGAAGGCCGGCCCCTGGAGCAGTTGCCCCGCTGGGTCCAGGCCTGCGAACGCGTAGCTGCGGACGAAGCCCATCGGCTCGAGGCCGTCCGCCTTCGCCCGCTCCTCGGACATCATCAGGACAGCGGAGCCCCCGTCGGTGAGCGGCGAGGCGTTGCCAGCCGTCACGCTCCCGTGCTTGCGGTCGAACACGGGGCGGAGCTTGGCCAGGGCCTCTTCGCTGGTGTCACTCCGTATGCCGTTGTCGGCCTCCACGATGGTCTCGAAACGGGGGGGCAAGTAGACGGGACCGATTTCCGCGATGAGCCTCCCGTCCTGCGTTCCCGCCGCGGCGAGCTTGTGCGAGCGCAGCGCCCAGGCGTCCTGATCGGCCCGGCTGATGCCGTTCTCTTTGGCCATGCGCTCAGCCGACTCGCCCATGCTCTCGCCCGTGGTGGGCTCGGCGATCTGCGGAAAGTTCGGAACGAGGTCCTTGGGCCGGATCTTGGCCACCGTACCGATCCGGGCGCCGAGCGTCTTCGCCTTGGATGCGCTGATCAGCTTCTCCGCGAAGGACTGCTTGATGGTGATCGGAATGTGCGTGAGTGATTCGGCGCCACCGGCGACCACGACGTCGGCGTAGCCACGCTCAATGAGATTGGCTCCGTCCGCGATCGACTGATTGGCGGTGGCACAGGCCCGGGAGACGGTCACGGCGGGTACGGTCTTGGGCAGGGTGGCCAGTCCGACTTCGCGAGCGATGTTGGGGGCGTGGGGATCGTGCAGAACCGTCCCGTAGACCAGATGATCCACGTCCTCGCCACGGACCCCGCTTCGGTCCATGAGTTCACGTACGGCCAGCACGCCTAGGTCGATCGCCGTCAGGTCCTTGAAGACGGTCCCGGACCGTACGAAGGGTGTGCGGCTTCCGGCGATGATGGCAGTGCGTCTGGTCATGGTCCCCTGTAACCCACGGCCTCCGGCCACGGTTCCGTCACGGGCGGCTGCGTCCCCCGGTGGCTTGGCGAATCCTCCGGGGCTAGACTGGTCCCCGTTCGACTCCGGCCACTCCGTTCGACACGGCCACCACCCGAGCCCCCCACGAGACCATGAAGGGAGTCACGTTCAACGTATCGGTTCCGCACTTCCTTCTGGCGAAGACCGCCGGGCGGGTTACGGATTCGGCACGCTTCGGGCTCCTCAGCGGCGTAAGAATGCGCGATCTCCCGGAGCCGGAGTTGCCGGGACCGGACTGGGTCGAGATCGAGGTCACCGCGGGCGGGATCTGCGGCAGCGACATCAGCAACCTGAGCTACTCCGCGAGCCCGGCGATGGAGCCCTTCGGTTCGTTCCCTGCGGTCCTCGGTCATGAGATTCTGGGAGAAGTGAAGTCGGTTGGCGCTCGGGTTTCCAAGGTGTCGCCCGGCCAGCGGGTGACGATGGACCCCATGATCTCGTGCACGACCCGAGGATACCCTCCTGAAGATCCGTGCTCCTCCTGTTACGAGGGGCTTCACTGCACCTGTGAGCGGGCCGGGGAAGAGGGGATCACGTTGATCGGTGATCAGCCCCTCTCGCGGGGCCTCACGATCGGGTACCACCGGGATTTACCGGGTGGTTGGGGTCAGGCCGTGCTCGCCCACGAGTCCCAGGTCTTTGCCGTCGCCGACGCGGTGACCGACAAAGCGGCCGTGCTCATGGAGCCGCTGTCCATTGCCATGCACGCGGTTCTGCGGACGCCCCCGCGGAACCAGGATCCCATCTTGGTGATCGGGAGCGGCACGATCGCTTTGGCCACCATCTGGGCCGTCCGGGCGATCGGCTTCCAGGGCTCGATCCTGGCGCAGGCCAAACGGGCACCTGAGCAGGAGCTGGCCCGGAAGTTGGGCGCCACCGACGTGGTGGCACCTGGTTTCGAGGCGCGCGACGCGTTGATCGACACCGGGGCCTCTGCCTACATGCCGGTGGTGGGCCCCGAAGTCTACTCGGGGGGCGGTTTTCCTCTCATCTACGACTGCGTCGGCAACCAGAGCAGCGTCGCCCAGTCGCTTGGCTTCGCGTCACCGCGCGGGCGTATCGTGGTCATCGGATGCGCGGCCGAGTTCAAGAAGCTGGATCTCACCTTCGTGTGGGCCAGGGAGCTCCGCATCCGGGGGGCGGTCGGTTACGGACAGGAGACTTGGCGGGGCGAGCGACGGCACACGTTCGAGATCGCACAAGATCTCCTGCTCGAGACGGGAGCGCCCGTCCAGGACATGGTCACGCACATCTACCCGCTCGAGCAGTACCGGAACGCACTGCGTACGGCGGCGAACCACCGCAAGAGCGGTGCGGTGAAGGTGGTATTGCAGCCGTAGGATTGGGAAGCTGATGCAGTAACCGGAAACAGAAGCGGTCAGGAGTCTGGAAACCGTTGCAGATACCAGTCTTACGACATTCTTCATAAATCGCCCCAAATGAGCTGCGACAGTTTCTATGTAAAAACCGTATCAAGAATGGTTTTTTTGATGTAAAAAGCGTTTACATCATATTTGCATAGAAAAGCCGGAAACCCCAATAAACACAGGGTTCCCGGCGAAGCGGGAGGCCGGGCTCGAACCGGCGACCCTCAGCTTGGGCTTTTGCGAAGCCGTCATTCCCACCACCACCCCAACAAGCCTGGGCGGTCGGTGTTCGGCTCCAGAGAGCAGTCTGAGGCGAAGCCGTGGAGCGAAGCGCTGGCCGGAGGAGGACCGTCGATCCCTCTCCCTTCCACACGCAAGAAAGGAGCCGCCACCCCCGTCTAGGGCCCGCTCTAGAGTTGAAGCCGCAGCAGCTCCGGATGGACTCGACTTCCCGGTTGGTGCCCATCGACGTCCACGCTTTCGACAGCAAGGAGGGCGACCTTCCGGCGGAGTCCTCCGGAGTAGCCGCCGAGCTTGCCGTCGCTTCGGACGACGCGATGGCACGGCACAACGATCGGAAGAGGGTTGGCCCCTACGGCCTGGCCGACGGCCCGCGCGGCCCCGGCCACCCCAATCTCGTCGGCGATGTCCCCGTACGACAAGACGCGGCCAAAGGGGATTTCCATCAGTCGCCCGAAAATACGCTTCTGGAATTCAGTGGCTCCGGAGAAGTCGAGTGGAAGGTGGAAGCGCTTTCTCTTCCGATTGAAGTATTGATTGAGCTGATGAAGGGCGACCCTGAGCGTTTGGTGTCCCTCGGGATCCCAGTGTCCCTCCTCAATCATTTCGGGCGTGACGCCCCCGATCCGGCGAACCCCATTTCGGGTGACCCAGACCGCGATGGCTCCGGCGGGCGTGTCGTGCAAGACTCCTGCGTAGACGGCGGAAACGCTTTCGTGCTCAGGCATCAGTGTGTCGTCTCCCGTTTGGATCCGTCGTTAGTGAGCTGTTCCGCCTGTGGGATCAGCATCCAGCCCGATACCGAGTGCCTTGCGGAGCGCGTCGAAGGCCAGCAGTGCGCACCGGATGCGCACTGGGAACTTCGAGACGCCCTCCAAGGCGCGCAGATCCCCCAGCGAGCGATCGGAGGAGTCACCCTCGCCGTGCATCATATCGGTAAAGAGGTCGGCCAGGCGAATCGCTTCGTTCCGCTCACTCCCTTTGACAAGGTCGGTCATCATCGACATCGACGCCTGTGAGATGGAACATCCGTAGCCGTCGAAGGCGATGTCCTCGATCCGCTCCCCGTCGAGACGGACCTGGACGCTGAGCTCGTCGCCGCAAACCGGGTTGGCCACGCGGGCTTCCGCGGTGGGCTGGGCGAGCTCCCCCTTGTTCCGCGGGTGGCGGTAGTGCTCGAGGATGAGCTCTTGGTACAGTGAGGTTAGGGGGACTTCCGTCATGCGTCCACCATTAAGAGGGGAGCTAGGCAAACTTAGTATACGGCCTCAATGCGAATATTTCGAATGTGACTTCGAACGCCAAGTGGTCTGTGACTTTCGAGGCCCGTTCGACGCCCTCAACCTGGCCCGAAAATCTCCTTCACGGATGCGAGTCCCTCGACGAGCCGGTCCACGTCGTCCCTCGAGTTGTAGAGATAGAAGCTCGCGCGCGCGGTGGCCGAAATCCCGAAGTGCTGCATGACGAGTTGCGCGCAGTGATGGCCGGCGCGGATGGCGACGCCCCTGGAGTCGAGGATCGTCGAGATGTCGTGAGGGTGGGCATCTCCCATGGTGAACGAAATGACGCCGGACCGTTCGTCCAGGTCGGTGGGTCCGTAGACATGAACGCCACCCAAGTCGTCGAGCCGTTTGAGTGCGTAGGCGAGCAAGTCTCTTTCGTGCTCTGCGATGGCGTCGAACCCGACTTCGTCCAGGAAGTCCGCTGCCGCCCCCAGAACAATGGCTCCTGCGATGTTTGGCGTGCCCGCCTCGAATTTATGCGGGATCTCGGCCCAGGTGCTCGAATCCCGGCCGACCATGCGAATCATCTCGCCCCCTCCGTGGTACGGCGGCATCGACTCGAGGAGTGAGCGGCGCGCCCACAGCCCACCCGATCCCGTGGGACCGCACATCTTGTGTCCCGAGAACGCGTAGAAGTCGCAGCCGAGCTCCTGGACGTCGACCAGGCGGTGGGGGACCGCCTGGGCGCCGTCGATGAGCACCAGCGCCCCGACCCTTTTGGCCTGCTCGACGATCTCACGTACCGGATTGACCGTTCCCAACGCGTTCGAGATATGGGAGAAGGCGACCATCCGCGTGCGATCGGTGAGCAGATCGGGAAGGTCGTCGATGATCAGTCGGCCCTGCTCATCCATCTCGATGTACCGAAGGCGAGCACCTGTACGGTGGGCCGCCAACTGCCAGGGGACGATGTTGGAGTGATGCTCCGCGGAGCTCAGGAGGATCTCGTCGCCCTCGCCGAGCGTGTCCAGCCCCCAACTGCCGGCCACCAGATTGACGGCCTCCGTGGTACCGCGTGTCCACACCAGCTCGTCCGAATCCGCCGCGCCGATGAAGTTCGCTAGCTTCGCCCGCGCTTCCTCGAAGGCGATGGTGGCTCGGCGGCTCAGCTCGTGAATGCCGCGGTGCACGTTGGCGTTGTCGTGCTCGTAGTACTCCGCAAGGGCGTCCAACACGCGTTGGGGCTTCTGCGACGTAGCCGCGTTGTCGAGATAGACGAGCGGATGCCCGCCGACCTCCTGGGCCAGGGTCGGGAACTGGGCCCTCAGGGCTGGCCGATCGAGTCGAGGAGAAGTGGCAGGCATGTGTGGTGGCCTAGACCTGGACGTAGATTTCTTGGCCCCGGAGTTCGACGGCGTACGTTGCCACCGGCTTGATGGCTGGAAGCTCCATGGCTTTTCCCGTGCACACGTCGAATTTAGCGCCGTGGTACAGGCACTCCAATCGGTCCTCCTCCAGTTCGCCGTCGGAGAGAGGGAGATCCTGATGCGAGCAGCGATTCTCGAGGGCGTAAAGATCGCCGTCGACGTTGGCCAGGACGATCAGCGCCGGCCCGGCTTCTACTTCCAGGAGGTTGCCCGGCAGGCAGTCACCGATTTTGGCGACCCTTATCCACTCGCCGCCGCCCTCCCCTTCATCAGGCACTCTTGAGCTTCCGCTCGATGGCGCGCGTCACTTTTGCGACTACGCCGCTGAGCGGGAGCCGGGTCATGACGTCTCCGAGAAAGCCCAGGACCACCAGACGCTCCGCTTGCTGCTGGCTCAACCCTCGGCTCAGCAGATAGAAGAGAGCCTCGGAATCGAGCTGGCCGACCGACGCGCCGTGCGAGCACTTTACGTCGTCGGCCTCGATTTCGAGGTTGGGCAGCGAGTCGGCTCGGGCCTCCTCTGAAAGCAGCAGGTTCCGGTTGGTCTGGTAAGCGTCGGTCCGCTGGGCGTCGGGGTGAACACGAATGATCCCTCGGAACGCCGCCCGGGAGCGTTCGTCGAGCGCGCCTTTGTAGAGGAGGTTGCTTTCGGTGTCGGGGGCCACGTGGTCCTGGCTCGTGTTGTGGTCGAAGTGCTGGTCTTCGTCCCCGAAATAGAGCCCGAGTATGTCGCTGTGCGCGCCGGCGCCTAGGAGCTGAGCGTTGAGGTCGAGGCGGCTGACCGAGGCGCCGAGATTTACATTCAGGGTGTCGAGTGTGGAATCCCGATATGCGAACGTCCGTTGGGCCGACTGACAGAAAGCGCCACGCCCCAGCTGCTGAATGGAGACGTATTGAACTTGGGCTCCATCCCGCGCGATGACCTCCACCGCGGACGACACGAGCGTGCGCCGCTCGAAGTCCTCGGAAAGCAACTCCTCGACGTACGAGACTTGGCTTCCTGGCTCGGCCACGATCAGGGTGCGAGTACATACCGCTGAGGCGGCGTCCGAGAGCCACCGCGTAGCTCGAATCGGCAGGTCTAGCTTCACATTCGGCGGAACGTAGAGAAGCACCCCGTCCGTCCAAAGTGCGGCGTTGAGCGCCTGGAACTTGCCCTCCTCGGGAGGCACGACCTCGGTGGCGAGCAACTCCTCGAGAAGCTCTCCGTGTTCGTGCACGGCGGACTTCAGGGAGGTCAACACGACCCCCTGCTCTGCCAGGGCCGGTTCGAGGTCGACGTGTACGACCGCGCCGTCGATCAGCACGGTGTGACCCGAGGCGGCATGGTCTTCGTCCACGGCGGCCGCGAGCCCCGGGGGGGGGGAGCCGTTTTCGGACAAGGCCCCATGCGTCATGAGCCTGAGGTCGGCGAAGTCCACCACTCGGGAGACATCGGTGTACCGCCACTCCTCGGAGCGCGTGCTCGGAAGGGGGGTGTCCTCGAACACTGACCACGCGTGTCGCCGTCGCTCACTCAACCACGACGGAGCGCCCTTGCTGATGCTCTCGAGGGTACCTTCGTCTAGAGAGCTTAAAGTATCCTCGTCCTCGTCCTCGCCCGTTGCCTCCACTGCTTGTGAGGGGTTGGTCATCAGCCGACCGATCCCTCCATTTCGAGCTCGATGAGTCGGTTGAGTTCGACTGCGTACTCGAGCGGAAGCTCCTTGGCGATCGGCTCGATGAATCCGCGCACGATGAGCGCCATGGCCTCCTCTTGTGTCAGCCCGCGGCTCATGAGGTAGAAGAGCTGCGCGTCGCCCACCCTGGAGACGGTCGCCTCGTGCCCCACGGACGACCGCTTCTCTTCGATCTCGATATACGGATAAGTGTCCGTACGCGAAGTCTCGTCGATGAGAAGCGCATCACACTCGACGTTGGAGCGGGCGTTGATTGCCCCCTCGTAGACCTTGCAGAGGCCACGGTACGATGACCGGCCGTGGCCTTTCGAGATCGACTTCGAGGTGATGGAAGACGTCGTGTTCGGCGCCACGTGAACAACCTTCCCTCCGGTGTCCTGGTGCTGTCCGTCGCTGGCATACGCGATGGACATGATCTCCCCGTGTGCTCCCTCGCCCACGAGATAGCACGACGGATACTTCATCGTGAGCTTGGACCCGAGGTTGCCGTCGAGCCACTCCATGGTCGCGTTTTCGTTCACCACGGCGCGTTGGGTGACGAGGTTGTACATGTTGTTCGACCAGTTCTGGATGGTCGTGTACCGGAATCTCGCGTCCTTCTTCAGAACGATTTCGATCACGCCCGAGTGGAACGACTCGGTGGAGTAGACCGGGGCCGTGCATCCCTCGATGTAGTGAGCCTGAGCGCCCTCATCGATGATGATCAGCGTGCGCTCGAACTGCCCCATGCGCTCCTGGTTGACCCGGAAGTACGCTTGTAGGGGCGTCTTGAGTTCCACGCCCCTCGGAACGTAGACGAACGAGCCCCCCGACCAGACCGCCGAGTTGAGTGCCGCGAACTTGTTGTCCGCAGCCGGAATGATGGTCGCGAAATGCTCCCGGAAGAGTTCCGGGTGGTTCTTGAGCCCGTCCTCGATCGAATCAAAGATGACGCCTTGGGACGACCACTCTTCCTTGAGGGAGTGGTAGACCATCTCGGACTCGTACTGGGCGCCGACACCCGCCAGGAGTTTTTGCTCCGCATCGGGGATGCCCAAGCGCTCAAACGTGGTCTTGATGGTGTCCGGGACGTCGTCCCAGGAGCGCTCCATCTGGTCCTGTGGCTTCACATAGAAATAGATCTCATCGAGCGTCGCCTCGAGATCCGAGAGGTCTCCGCCCCAGGTTGGCATCGGCTTCCGTTCGTATATCTTGAGCGCCTTCAGACGGAACTCGAGCATCCACTCCGGCTCGTCCTTGTGCTTCGAAATCTGGCGAACGATGTCCTCGTCTAGGCCGGTCCTGGTCCGGAAGACGTGCTCTTCATCATCCACGAACCCGTACTGGTATTCGTCGAGGCCGAGTCCCCCTACTAGCTCATTTTCTGGCATGGTGCTCTAACTTCCTTCCTAAGTCGGCGGGCGACTTAGAGATTCAATGCGGTTTCGGGTGACGTCGTGTTCTCGGATGATGGGGTCACACCCTCCGGGTCCTTCCAGTCGGCGTATCCCTCCGCCTCCAGATCGAGCGCCACCTCGGGTCCTCCGGATCGGACGATGCGCCCGTCGATCATCACGTGAACCACGTCCGGCTGGATGAAGTTGAGCAAGCGCTGGTAGTGCGTGATCAGGAGTATCGTCATCTCGGGATTCTCTTCCCGCAGCGTGTTGACACCGCGTGCCACGATCTGGAGAGCGTCGATGTCGAGTCCCGAGTCCGTTTCGTCCATGAGCGCGAACGACGGGCGAAGCACGGCCATCTGAAGGATTTCGTTACGCTTCTTCTCGCCGCCACTGAATCCATCGTTCACGGGACGCTCGGCGAAGGACGGTTCCATGTCTAGGAGCTTCATCCGGTCCATGAGCTCGTCCTGGAAATCGAACAGGTCCACCTCCTCGCCGTCGCCGAGCCGGGCCTGGAGGGCCGTCCTCAAGAAGTTCGCGATGGATACGCCCGGAACCTCCACGGGATACTGGAACGCCAGAAACATTCCGACGAGAGCACGCTCGTTGGGCTCCAGGTCGAGAAGGGGCGCGCCGTTGAAGACGACCTCACCGCCCGTTACCTCGTATTCGGGATGTCCCGCCAACACCTTGGCAAGGGTGCTCTTTCCGGACCCATTGGGCCCCATGATGGCATGGATGTCACCGGGTTGAAGCTCGAGATCCACACCCTTCAGGATATCGACGTCTTCGTCGGCGACCTTGGCACGAAGGCCAGTAATCGTAAGGATAGGACTATCGCTCATAGAGAAGGGAGGGCGGCCCAAAGGGCCTTATCGATAATGATTCTCATTTAGACGAAAACTAAATTGGCGGCAACACACCGTCAAGCGAGGAACCGTTCCATGCCTGGTACGAGCATTGAAGGACTCTGACCAAGTCCCCGAGGAGGGGAAAGGGACCGACTCTCGGACTTGGGTCATCTTGGGTGGTGGCGCAGCCAAGGGGTTCGCGCATGTCGGGGCCTGGAAGGCTATCCAGGAGGCCGAAATTCCGGTCGCCGGGATCATCGGAACCAGCACCGGGGCGATGATGGGGGCCGCTCTCGCCGGGGGGCGAACCGTCGAGGAGATGGAGGAGCACTCCCGGCGCTTCCGGCGGCGAGACGCCCTGAGGTTGAACCGCCGCGCCATATGGATCAACGGAATTCGATCCCCGAGCGTGTTCCGAGGTGACACCCTACGGAGCCTTATCCTGGAAGTACTCCCGACCCAGCAGTGGGGTGAGTTGACCCTCCCTCTGATGGTCAACGCGGTAGATCTGGCGTCGGGAGATATGGTCTGGTTCGGTCACGGGAACGATCAGGATGTGGCCCTCGTCGACGCTGTTTACGCCTCGGCCGCGCTGCCGGTTATTTTTCCGCCCGCCGATATTGGAGGGCGTATGCTCATCGATGGGGGAGCGTTGGACATGCTCCCTCTCGGAAAAGCTGCGGACATGGGCGCTACCCGAATCATCGCCATCGATGCCGGTGCCGGCCCGCACACCGATGCCCGAGCCGTGATGGACGGTGGTCTAGTCGGCGTTCATCAGAGGGTATTCTCCATCATGGCCGGCCGGAACAGAATGGAATCGGTGCGGAACTGGACCGGAGTGCCACTCACCTACGTGCAGCCGGACTTCGAGGACACGGACGGGTTCGACTTCGAAAGGCGCCACTTCTTCATGGAGGAGGGATATCGGGCGACTCGTGAGGCGCTGGAAGGCTTTTGAAGGAGTACCGTACGGCGCCACCTTTTGGTCAGTTCATGAGGCGCGACAGCGCATCGACAAAAGCGACGATCTCCTCCTCCGTATTGTAGTAGTGAGGTGAAACCCGGAGCACCTGGTCCACACTCTTGTCGTCGAAGTCGAAGATGGCGGTATCTCGCCCGGTGCGTGAGGTATTGATGCCCTCCTTCCTGAGTGCGCGCAGAAGATCCAAGGGATGGTGTCCTTCAGTCGACAAAGTCACGATCGCGCAACGCTCCTCACCCTTGTCCTGGACCTGCACGCCGCCCACCTCGGCGACACGCTCCCGGATCGATTCTGCCAGGGTCCAGGCACGTTCCCGAATCGGTTCGAGGCCCAGATCGAGTGCGTAGCGGGCCGCTCGCCCCATGCCCAACACGAGGGGCACCGGCGATTCGAAATTCTCGAAGCGCCGAGCACCCGGAGCGGGTTGATAGAGATCTCCCTCGATCCAGTCCGCCCCCCGCATGTCGGGAAAGAGCGGCTCCAGGTCGAGGTCGAGAGCCCGGTCGGAGACGTACAGGAAACCGACTCCCCGCGGCCCACGCAGAAACTTTCGTGAAGTCGCCGTCAGGAAGTCGCACCCGATGTCATCCACATCGACGGGCATCTGCCCGACGGACTGACACGCGTCGACCAGGTAGAGGACCCCACGTTCGCGACAGATCGCGCCGACCTCCGCCACCGGCTGAACCAGGCCGGAGCTCGTCGGGACCTGCGTGACGGCGACGAGCTTGGGCTGCTTCCTGTGGACGAGCTTCTCAAGGGCCCGGACGTCGACTCCGCCGGTGGGCCCGTCCGGTGCTCTCACGACCTCGATACCGAACCGAGAGGCGAGCGAGAGGAACATGATCTGGTTGGACACATAATCGTTCAGCGTCGTAAGGACGACGTCGCCGGGGGCGAAGGGAACGGCCGAGAGTGCCAGGATGAAGGCTCCTGTCGCGTTATCGGTGATGGCCACGTTCTGGGGATCGGCTCCGATGAGGGTGCCGACGGAGTCATATACGGACTGGATCTCGGAGTGGCGCGCGGCCTCGGCCTCGTAGCCCCCGATTCGCGCCTCCAGATCCAGGTGCTCCGCGATGACCTCGAGCACGGGTTCCGGCATGAGGCCCGCCCCGGCGTTGTTCAGATGGATGACGTTTCGCGTGCCAAAGGTCTCGGCACGGAGGCGATCAATATCGAGGGGTGTCATGCCCGGATATACGGCCGCACATCGGCCCTCGCCAGGCCTGTCCGGGCCCGCTGCTATTCGCCACGTTACTAGCTTCACGCCCCATTCGGGATATCCTTGGAGCCGGCACCCACCGGAAAGCCAGGACGCAGACTGTTCCGCGGGAATCCCGCCCAAAATGGAGTTTCCTTGAGCACGAAACGGCCTGACATGTCCGACGACGCGCCCAGCACCGACGCCGTGTCTCGCCGTGATGGTAACGGCGATTCACTTGAAGCGGATGTGGCTGAACGCCTGGAGCAGATGCGTGGGGTGCTTCGGCGACATTCCTACCTGTATCATGTGGAATCTCGCCCGGAGATCGACGATGCGGAGTACGATCGGATCTTCGAGGAGCTTGAGACCTTGGAGGCCACCCATCCTCATCTGGTCACGTTGGACTCGCCGACCCAGCGTGTGGGTGCGGAGCCGCGAAGCGCGTTTCCCAACGCGGTGCACAGCGTCCCGATGCTGTCGCTGGATTCGACCCAGGATCCTGCCGAGGTGCGACGCTTCGATGAGCGTGTGCGAAAGAAGCTCGAGGACGAGCCCAGATACATACTCGAGCCCAAGCTGGACGGGGCATCCATCGAGCTTGTGTATGAGGAGGGGTTGTTCGTACGGGGCGTGACTCGCGGGAACGGCCAAGTCGGAGAGCTCGTCACAGAAAACCTGAGAACCATTTCGAGTCTTCCCCTACGACTCCGTGACACCGATCGGCCCGCGCCGGAGCTGCTCGCCGTTCGTGGGGAGGTAATCATGTATCTCTCGGCGTTCGAGGAGCTCAACGAGCGAATGGTCGAGCAGGGCTCGGAGCCCTATGTGAATCCACGTAATTCGGCGTCAGGCTCGCTTCGGCAACTCGACTCCCGCCTGACCGCCGAGAGGCCGCTCGACCTCTTGGCCTACGACATTCTCATAGTCCGCGGTGCGCAGTTGACGTCGGATCATGAGGCGGTGCAAGCGCTGCGGGAGTGGGGGTTCAGCACGCCGGACCGCGTGACGTTGGCCGCGACGGTCGAGGAGATTCTCGAGTATCACGAGACGTATGCGGCGCATCGCGACAATCTCGACTATGAAATCGACGGCGTGGTCATCAAGGTCGACCACCTGGACTCACGGGCGGATCTAGGAGACACGTCACACCACCCCCGGTGGGCCCTCGCCTACAAATTCGAGCCTCGAAGAGAAATTACGCGCGTCGAGAAGATCGCGGTCTCGGTGGGTCGTACTGGGAAGCTCACGCCCGTGGCTCTGTTGAGGCCCGTCGAGGTGGGTGGCGTCACCGTTTCACGTGCGTCGCTGCACAATCGGGAGGAAGTGGCCCGGAAGGACATCCGCCAAGGGGACCTCGTCAGGATCCAGCGTGCGGGCGACGTGATTCCGCAGGTCGTGGAGCGCGTCCCGGAGGACGGGCGGAAGCGGGGGGCGGTCTTCCAGATGCCGGGGCGCTGTCCCGCCTGCGATACGCCCGTTCAGGAGAACGGCCCGTTCAGCTATTGCCCGAACCGATTCGGATGTATGGCCCAGCTCAAGAGAGGGCTCACACACTTTGGATCCCGGGCGGGTCTCGACATTGAGGGGTTGGGGGAGGAGACGGCCACGCTTCTCGTGGACCGTGGACTCGTGCGGGAGCTTGCCGATCTCTTCGAGATCACGGCGGCGCAGCTGGTGCTGCTGGACGGATTTGCGGAGAAATCGGCCGCGAATCTCGCCCAGGCCGTAGAGGAGAAGAAGACGGTTCGGCTCGCCCGCTTCCTCTATGGTCTGGGCATCCCTGAGGTGGGAGCGACGGTTGCGGCGGCGCTCGCTGCGGAGTTCCTGACGTTCGACGACATCCAGGGGGCCACGGTCGAACAACTCGAGGCGGTGGACGGGATCGGGCCCATCATGTCGGAGCAGATCAGGACGTTTCTCGATGACGAACGAAACCGTGAACGCATCGCAGCGGTCCTCCGTCACATGAACGCACTGCTGCCCCCCGAGCGGGCGGGCGGCGAGGGATTGACCGGAATGAGCTTCGTCTTCACCGGGGGGCTCGAGCGTTTCTCGCGCTCGGACGCGAAGCGCTTGATCGAGGAAAACGGCGGCCGGGTCATCGGATCGGTGAGTGGGGAGACGACGTACGTGGTGGTGGGAGAGGATCCTGGCTCCAAGCTCCAGAAAGGCATCGATCTCGGCGTAGAGATCCTGAGCGAAGACGACTTCATCGAAGTTCTCCGGGCCGTCGGGGTGCTGTAGTTGTGGAGAATATCGAGATTGCGGATGTCCTGGAGGAACTCGGGGATCTCTTGGAGATCAGCGGGTCGAATCCGTTCCGTATACGGGCCTACCGCAACGCGGTTCGCACTGTACGCGGCCTGACCCGCTCTCTCTCGGCCATGGTGGAGGCTGGCGAGGATCTGACGGCGTTGCCGGCAATCGGCAAGGACCTGTCCTCGCACATTGTCGAGCTTGTCGAGACCGGTGGGCTCGCCCGTCTGGCGGAAGTCTCTGCCGAGATTCCGAGATCTCTCGTACAGCTCGTGAAACTCGATGGTGTGGGCCCCAGGAAGGCCAAGAAATTATGGGAGTCCTTGGGGGTCACCACGGTGGATGAGCTCGAGGTGGCTTTGAAGTCGGGCCGCGTCGAGGACCTCGAGGGGTTCGGCAAGACCAGCGTGAAGAGGATTTTCACGTCCATCGAGGATTTTCGGCGTTACTCCGGTCGGTTTCTCATCTCCAAGGTGGACGAGCTGATCGAGCCTCTCTTGAACCACATGCGAGACGCGCCGGGTGTGGAGCGTATGGAGGTCGCGGGAAGCTACCGGCGCCGCACGGAGACCATCGGAGATGTCGACTTGCTGGTGCAGGCAGAGTTGCCGGCTCCCGCCGTCATGGAGCACTTCACCGCTTTCGAGTCCGTGGAACGCGTCGTCCTAGAGGGGGACACGCGGGGGACCGTCGTGCTCCGCTCCGGACTGGAGGTCGACCTCCGCATCATTCCACGCCGCTCGTTCGGGGCGGCGCTGCATTACTTCACGGGGTCCAAGGAGCACAACATCGCCGTCCGCCAGATCGCCCAGCGGCAGGGCCTACGCGTGAACGAGTGGGGTGTATTTCGACTGCCGGAGGGAGTAGACCCGGAGGAGGTGGGCAAGGAGGAGGGTGAACGGATGGCGGGAGAGACCGAGGAGTCCGTGTTCGAGGCCGTCGGCATGGTCTGGATGCCCCCCGTATTGCGTGAGAACCGCGGTGAGGTGGAGGCGGCACAAGACGACTCCCTGCCCGACCTGGTGACGCTGGAGGACATTCAGGGCGATCTCCACATGCACTCGACGTGGAGCGATGGGAAGGCCTCCATCGAGAAGATGGCTTTGGCTTGTACGGGCCGAGGATACAAGTATCTGGCCATGAGCGACCACAGTCCGGCGCTGGCGATGGTCGGTGGAATCACGCCGGAGAGGGCCGTGGAGCAGTGGGAAGAGATCGCCCGAATTCAGGAGGGGCTGGACGGGATCACGATTTTCAAGAGCTTGGAGGTGGATATTCTCCGGGATGGCAGCCTCGACATGAGCGACGAGGTCCTCGAGGCGTTGGATCTCGTGGTGGTCTCCGTTCACTCGCTTATGGATTTGGAGAGAGTTGTGATGACCGATCGCGTCATCACGGCGATGCAGCATCCACAGGTGGACATCCTCGCTCACCCAACCGGACGGCTTCTCACTCGTCGGGAGCCGTTCCCGATCGAAATGGAAGAAGTGCTGCAGGCGGCGCTCGATTTGGACGTGGCTGTTGAAATCAACGCGAACCCGAATCGGCTGGATTTGAACGACGGCCACGCCCACAGGGCGAAGGAGTTGGGGGTGAGGGTGTGCATTAATACCGACGCCCACTCGGTCCAACGGCTGGACCACATGTCGTACGGGGTGGATCAGGCTCGGCGCGCCTGGCTGAACAAGAGAGACGTACTGAACACAATGACGCTGAAGCAATTCCGGGCGTGGCTCAGCCGGCGTGGGGAAACGCGCGCGTGACGCGTGATACTCTGCTCTTCCTCGGTGGCATCGGCGTCCTGTATTTCGCCGCCGAATGGCTCGTCCTGGCAGTGCGAAGTTCGCGGCCTCGCCTGGCGTGAGCTTGATCGTCGTGGGTCTCCCGGTTGTCTCCATGGGCACGTCGGTTCCCGAACTTGGCCAATGAGGGCCCCGTCCTGGGGATCAGCGCGACGCTACGGCCTTTGCACGTGTCCGCACGCGTCGTGACGAGGGAAGTGCCCGTGATGATCTTGATTACGGTAGTGCTCCTCCCGGTGATTTGGGACGAGTACATCGGGCGCCTCGAGGGCATCTTGCTTGTGGCGATGCTGCCTGCCTATCTCGGCCTACATTCTTCGCACCTCCAAGGAGGAGGACACGGAATCTCTGGGCAAGTACGATGAATTCACTAGGAAGACGGTCCGTCTATATACCGCGGACGATTGCGAGGGACGTGGTATTCGTCATCCTGGGCATCATAGGTCTCGTGCTTGGGGCCTTCGCCATACGCGAGTCCGCCATCGTGCTCGCGGAGGCGATGGGGATCTCGGAGCTCGTGATCGGAGTTTGGGTGCCTACCTGGCTCTGGGCGCTTGGGTCATGTTATAGGATGGAGGTGGCGGTTCAACCCGGACCCGGGACTTCGGGGCACCGCACTAAGATGAAACGACAGCGAAGGAGTGGGATGTCATGCTTTCCCTCGATTTGACTGGGAAGAGGGCGTTTGTCGCGGGCGTCGGGGACGACAAGGGATACGGGTGGGCCATCGTGCGGGCGCTTGTGCAGGCCGGCGCGTCGGTGCGCGTGGGCACGTGGCCTCCCGTCCTCAACATCTTCACCAGGAGCATGGCGCGCGGAAAGTTCGATCTCAGTCTTCCCGGAGGAGGTGAGATCGAGTTTGAGAAGATCCATCCGATGGACGCGGCATTCGACACGCCTGCCGATGTCCCGGAGGATATTCGAGAGGACAAGAGATACCGCGATCTCTCGGGTTATACGGTCCAGGAGGTCGCCGACAGCCTCAGCGACGAACTGGGCGAGGGGTGCCTGGACATCCTGGTCCATGCGCTGGCGAACGGCCCCGAGGTGCAGAAGCGGCTTATCGACACCAGCCGCGCCGGATATCTGGCCGCCGTGAGCGCCAGCGCATATTCCATGGTCAGCTTGGTCCAGCGCTTCGGTCCTCTCATGAAAGAGGGGGGCTCGGTGGTTTCCCTGACGTATCTCGCGGGTGAGCGCGTTGTTCCGGGCTATGGTGGAGGCATGAGTTCAGCAAAGGCTGCGCTGGAGAGCGACACGCGAACCCTCGCGTTCGAGGCCGGGCGTCGCTGGGGTATCCGGGTCAACACGATTTCGGCCGGGCCGTTGGCAAGCCGTGCGGCCAAGGCCATCGGTACGATCGATCGAATGGTTGATTACTACCGGACGAATTCGGCGCTCGCCGGTGTGAATACTGCCGAGGACGTCGGTAACGCGGCCGCATTCCTCTGCTCCCCGTTGGGAAGAGCGGTCACGGGTGAGACCCTGCACGTGGACATGGGCTACCATGCCATGGGCATGCCCGTAGAGGACCAGCTTCGAGGGGACTGACGGCTGTGGCCCACTGTACTCCTTCAGCAGCCTACTAGCTCGGTGCCCGACCCAGCTTCCGAATTCGGCTCGATGGTGCCGTCGCTGGTGGCGCCAACCCCCGGGCCGCGCTCCCGGGCGCTCGCTGATCGCTTACGCTTGGTGGAGTCCCGTAACGTCACCTATCTCTCCGACGACTTCCCGGTCTTTTGGGAGGAAGCCAGGGGGGCCAACGTCCGTGATGTGGACGGGAACGTCTATGTGGACTTCACGGGGGCGTTCGGCGTCTCGTTCGCGGGTCACAGGCATGCCCGGATCCAGCGAGCGCTGGTGGAGCAGTCCGAGCGGCTCGTCCACGGCATGGGAGACGTGCATCCTCCCGCACCCAAGGTCCAGCTTCTGGAGCGGCTGAGCGCGCTCGCTCCGTGGGAGGAGACCAGGACCGTGCTCGGTTCCTCGGGGTCGGAGGCGATGGAGGCAGCACTGAAGACGGCCGAGTTGAGCACCGGACACTGCGGAGTCATCGCGTTCGAGGGTGCTTACCATGGGCTCACCCTTGGCAGCCTCGCCGTGACGTCACGCCCCGACTTTAGGGATCCTTTTCGGGCGCGCCTTCATCAGGGGGTATCCTTCGCGCCGTACCCCCAGACAGAGGAGGAGGTGCGGGTGGCGCTCGCCGAAGTCCAGCGATTGCTGTCGGATGGCGTTCCCGTAGGAGAGGGCCATCCCAACGAGCCTGTCGGGGCCGTCGTCGTGGAGCCCGTGCAGGGCCGGTCGGGTGTCCGCGTTCCGCCTCCAGGCTTCCTCGCCCGGCTCGCGGAGTCGACCCGTGCGGATGGCTCTCTCCTCATCTTCGATGAAATCTTCACCGGACTGGGCCGCACCGGTGTCGTCTTCGAATACGAACGCGAGGGCGTCCTCCCGGATCTGGTGTGCATCGGGAAGGCGCTCGGTGGGGGGCTTCCGCTGAGCGCCTGCCTGGGATCCCGTGAGGTCATGGACGCGTGGCCCGAGTCGGGGGGCGAGGCGCTGCACACCAGCACGTTTCTCGGTCATCCGGTGTCTTGTGCGACGGCGCTGGCGTTCCTCGACGTTCTGGAGGAGGAACAGCTGGTTGCTCGAGCCCGCGATCTTGGTGAGCGTATGGTGGACCGCCTCAATGAGGAGTTCTCGACTGTGACAGGCGTGAAGCAGATTCGCGGTCGCGGGCTGCTCATCGGGATCGAGCTGTGCTCAAAAGACGGCGGGCCAGCCGCGGGCGGCGGTGCGCGCGTGGCTGAAGCCGCGTTGGGTCGAGGGCTATTGGTATTGCCGGCAGGCGGTCAGGGTGAAGTCGTCGAGATCGCCCCGCCGGCGGTGACGAGCGATGCGCAGGTCGATTTCGGCATTACCTGTCTCGTCCAGACCATTCGTGAGGGTGTGAACAGGTAGAGAGGCCCGTCAGGCCGAGGCAGCCGTCGAGGGCTGTCATACTACGAGCAGGGCCTCCACGACAAGCCCGGGGCCAAAGGCCAGCGCCACGCAGGGTAGTGGGGCTTCCTCCTTTCTAAGCCGCTCCAGTACGAAAAGCACCGTTGGAGACGACATGTTTCCATGGCCTTGTAGAACGCCCCGGGACACATCCAGGGCGCCGTTCTCCAGGACTACGGCGTCCTCCACCGCGTCCAAGATCCGCGGCCCACCAGGATGTACCGCCCAACTCCCCACGTCCTCCGGTGCGAGTCCCTGTTGCTGTAGCCAGCCGCCCAGCCAGCCGCCGAGATTCGTCCGGATCAACTCAGGGACCTCGGCCGACAGCGTCATGCGGAAGCCGTGGTCGCCGATGCGCCAGGACATGGCGTCGCCGGAGTCGGGCATGAGGAAGGTCCCCTGGGCTTGCACGTTCCACCCGGAGGTTTCGCCATTCTGCACGGGCACACCCACCACGGCTGCCGCCCCGTCGGCGAACAGGGTGTTGGCCACCAACATTTCCGAGTCCCATCCGTAGGCGAAGTGGAGGCTGCACAGTTCGACGGCGCACAGGAGGATCCGGGCCTCCGAGTCCCCAGCCTGCGAGGCGGCGACCCGCAGTCCGTTGAGCGCCCCGTGGCATCCCATGAAACCGACGTGCGTGCGATGCACCGTACGCGGTAGCTCCAGCGCGTCGATGAGGGCCGCGTCCAGACCGGGGGAGAAGAAGCCGGTACACGACACGGTAACAAGATGGGTGATGCGATCCCCGGAGGTGGAGGCGTCCTCTAGAGCTCGCCGGGCGGCTACTTCTGCGAGCGGCGGCGCTTCAGCTTCGTACGAAGCCATTCGCTGACCCGTGGTGGGCCCCCGATCCTCCGGCCCGCTGGCGGCCGGATAGAACGGGACTCGCTCTTGCAGCGTTCCTTCGTCGGCCCGCACCACAACGGTGTTACGGCTCTCCACCCCGGACCGGCGATAGAGCATGCTGAGAGCCCGCGCGCGCCTGCTATTCTCTCCGCAGAAGAGACGGCTGGCCTCCGCGGCGTCGGTTTGTTTCAGTATCCCGTGCGGGACAGCCGTGCCCATGCCTGACAAGCGGAGCTTCACCATGGGCTCTCTCCTCGAAGGTACGTGACGGCCGACGTGTGTCTCACCAAGGGGCGGGCGACGCCCGGCACTGCACCCAACCCGCGTAGCGCCATCTGCGCCATCCAGGGACGCCGGAGGCCCCAGGCCACCATGCCGCACACCCGCTGCCCCCTTCGAATCCGTTGGCGGTGCATCTGACTCCACCGGCGTATCAGCGCCGAGTCCCAGCGCGCCACTCCAGCACGCACCAGGGGGGCCAGTGCGAGCGCTCCCCACAGTGCCCATGCCATGCCCTCACCGGTAAACGGCTCTACGTAACCTGCAGCGTCGCCGACGACAAAGAGGCGCTCCTCCCCCAGCGAAGAGACCCGTCGCGTGAGGGGCGGTGTCCCTCTCCATCCGCGGTGGACTCTCTCGGGGAGCCGCGGCATACCGGCGGCTTCCAGGTGAGCTCGAACGGCATGCTCGGGCGATCCGTGGCGGCGCACCCAGTCGGCGTCGAAGGCGGCGGCTACGTTGAGGCGATGATCCTCTTGGCGCACCAGGCCCACGTATCCCGCGGACCCGACCACCATGTGGATCGCTCCGGGACCGTAGCCGGCGCCACCGCCCTCCAGCACCGCACCCACTCCCACACGGGAACCCGCTTGAACAGTGGCGACCGGCGCAGGACTGACCCCTGCCGAGGCGCGTAGGCCGTGGAGCCCGGTTGCAGCGACGACCATCCGGGCCCGGACGCTGCGTTCCTGACCTTCACCCCGGACCGTGAGGGTCCGTCCGCCATCCCTCACCGGCCCCAACTCCGCGGAGGCTCCAGCCGTGAAAACGACGCCCTCCTCCACGGCGGTCCGGACCAGCGCCCGGTCTAGCGCCTCTCTGGACAACGCCAGCGAGCCGTGAAGGGCGACGGCCGCAGTCCTCCCCCAGCCCGAGATGCGAAGCTCCGTCAGCCGAGGCGCGCGCGCACGCCGCACCAGCCCATCGAGGCCGGCTTGGGCCAGTGCCGCTTGCGCAGCCCCGTTCATGCAGGCCCCGCAGACCTTCCATCGGGGGAAGGGCTGGCGCTCCAGAAGCAGGACGGCACACCCCTTTCGGGCGAGCTCCAGCGCCACCATGGCGCCAGCGGGCCCGGCGCCCACCACGGCCACGTCCCAAAGCCGGTCGTCTGCTCCGGCCCCAGCGCCGTCGGTCATGCCCCGTTCCATCTGAGGATGAACCGCTCGGGCCAGCCACGGCGGATGACCGCCCCCGAGAGCCCGGCCTCCACGGCCATGGCCCGGATCTCCGAGAGGGTGAACGCGGCGCGGACGGAGATGGGACCATCCACGCGAGCGACCTTTGATCTGGACAGGAGCCGGAGTCCCGTCCACGCCAGCAGATATCCCACGGTGCTCCGCAATAGGTCTTGTACCAAAACGGAGCCACCCGCAGCTGCCATGCCCCTCAGAAGGTCCACTGCTTCCGCACGGGAAAGGTGATGATGGAAGAGAGACGAGCACACGAGGTCGTACCCCCCTGGAAGCTCCTCCGAGAGAACATCCTTCTCGATGAAGTTCGCGACCAGGCCCCACCGTGCTGCTTCGCCGCGCGCGTGCTCCAGCGCCACGGGGTTCACGTCGCACCCGTGAACCTCGAGCGGAACGTGCGCGGCCCGTGCCCGGCGGGCCACATCCAACATCACGTCTCCACCGCCACAGGCCACGTCCAGAAGCCGTAGCGGCCCGCCTTTGGCTCGAACGCCGTGCTTCCGGCTCATGTGGAGGACGTCCTTCCAGACCCGTGCCGCCACCCCGGAGAGGCGGTTCACCCTCGCCAGCGCCTGGAGTGCCTGGACGTGTTGCGTGGGGTCCAGGCCGGGTGCGTCCATGAACTCGCGTTCGCGATACCGATTCCGCAGGTCAAGCGCCGCCATGTCGGCCTAAGGGCACTGGCAGGACGTCGTGAACGCACGCCAAATCCACACCCAGTAAGCCGGTGCGGCGCACGTTGAATGTGCCGCACCGGTTGAGGAGGCGCCGCCAGCTCCTCGACGAAACGAATTTTCCAAATCCGAGATCGAGATCAATGTCGGATTCGTCTTTATCGGACGGATTGTCTATAGTCGGCGCCGATCAGATCGCAAAGCAGTAGAAAAGTCCGTTCCCTCCCGTGGCGACAAGGTCCTGCTGACTGCAGCTGCGGCTCAGGTGCACCGAGTTCCAAGAGGCGTTCGCGCCACCGAGACGGTCGAAATGTCCGACCATCGCTCTGCCCTCTCCGTTGCTCGTCCAGTTGTCGCACGTGGCGGTGTTCGGAGCGCCGGCGAGCGCACGCCCGTGGGAATCGGAGCCGGTCAAGATGTCGTGCTGGTTGGGCTGATCTCCCACGCCGTTTACCACGTTGCCATTCTCATCGCGTCCGTTCGGCTTCCTCATGTTGTTCCGGTCGCGCTCGAAGTCACCGTGCAGGTCGGCGACGTTCGCAGCGATGATCTGGCCGTTCGCGTTGTACCAGGGTCCGTCGCCAATTCGGTCCCGTGCGTGCACCGCCAGCTGGCCTCCTCCCGCCACCAGGCTGAGGTAGGCGCGCCAGGTCCGGTCCCCAGCGCCTACAGCTGCCGCCAGGCTCTGACAGTGGCGGTCGGCGCCGGCGAGGCCTCCCAGGTTCGCCCCGTCTCCCGGACCGACACTGGTGATGAAGAAGCTCATCGGCTGCTGCTGGTTCTGCCCGCTCGCTGCGGAGGGAACCAGCAAGAAGGCCATCATAGCCAGTGCGGCAACTACCTCGATCGATTGTCTCATCTTGGCTCCCATCTTGGGTGTTCGGGTGTTCGTCCCCGGCACGTATGGCCCGGGAAACCCGTCGAGTCCGCGGTCCGCGGCCCGGAAATCATAGACGGCTCCTACCCGCCTTCGCAACTCTCAGTCGATGAAGTAGTGACGCGCTGCCAGCGTGCATGCCGTTCTCGGCATAATGTGGATCCTGGGCTTGAGGAGCGCGTCGGAGCAAGACGAACACGTCTGAGCCGAGAGCTTCACGTGAGTGTGCTGGGTAATGGCGGAACTCGAAGTCAGCTCCGCGCCGAAAGCTCGCGTACGCCTCATGTTGACCGGCCTGATCGCGCGCCTCACGTTATGCGGGCCCGTGAACAGGCCTTCCGACATACCTATTCCTTGAGCTCCACGCCGCAATGCCCGAAGAGATCCCCAGCGAAGGCTCCGAAAGCTCGCGATTCCGCACCACGCTTCTCCGAGTGATCATCATTCAGGTCGTCGCGCTCGGCCTGCTCCTGCTGATGCAGCTCCGCTACCAACCATGACCGGTGCTCCACAGCGTACTCCACGCGATGCTCTACGAGGTCTCCGCCGCACGATCTTCGCTCAGGCGAGTTGAGCCGAATGCACTGGATTAACTGGCTGATTGTCGGCGTCTACGTGGCTTGGGTGGTCGTCGACGGCATACGGAAGTCGAAGGATACCGACACGATCTCGGGCTACTTCGTCGCCAACAAGAGCCTGTCATGGTGGGTCGTGGGTCTCTCGGTGATGGCGACACAGCTCTCGGCGATCACGATGATCGGCACTCCGGGTCAGGGCGCCACGGACGGCATGCGCTTCATCCAGCTGTACCTGGGGCTCCCGCTTGCGATGGTGATCCTCGGCGTGACGATCGTCCCGCTGCTGCACGGGTCGGGCGTCTATACCGCGTACGAGTATCTGGAGCGCCGCTTCGATGCGAGGACGCGCTCGCTGACCGCGTTCCTCTTTCTGATCTCTCGGGGGCTCTCGGCTGGGGCCATCATGGCCGCTCCCGGGGTCGTCCTCAGTGCGGTCTTCGGGATCCCTCTCGTGTGGGCGGTGGCCCTCATTGGCGTCCCCACAGTGATCTACACGATGATCGGCGGGGTTCAAGCGGTCGCATGGGCCGACGTGAAGCAGATGGTCCTGATCGTCATCGCGCTCGTGGCGATCATGATCGTGCTCATCATCCAGATGCCCGTGAATCCAGACGAAGCGCTCAGGATTGCCGGGGCGACCGGCCGGCTGAGAGTGTTCGACTTCTCGTTCGACCTGAGCGAGCGGTATACGTTCTGGTCGGGCGTGATCGGCGGGACGTTCCTGATGCTGTCGTACTTCGGTACCGACCAGAGCCAGGTGCAGCGCTATCTCGCCGCCAAGTCTGCCGGTGAGGCGAAGAGCTCGCTCCTCATGAGCGCCTATTGGAAGATTCCGCTACAAGCGCTCGTGCTCCTGGTCGGCGTCGGGGTCTTCGTCTACTACCAGTTCGTGCGCCCGCCTCTGCTCTACAATCCGGCACAGGAAGCCGCGGTGGTCGCCGAGCGAGGCGCCGCGTACGACGCGTTGCAGAACGATTACGCTCAGGCGTTCACGCTTCGGGAGGAGGAGGCGCGGGCGGTCGCGGACGCAGGCGACGATGCTACCGCGGCCGCGGCCATGGAGGCGTTCGTCGCTCGGGAGGCCGACATCCAGACCATCCGAGGCGAGGCGCTTGCAATGGTCGAAGACGTCACCGGTGAGGCCTCGGGGGACACGAACTACATCTTCCCCCGCTTCGTGTTGTCCGAGCTTCCCATCGGCCTCGCGGGGCTCTTCATCGCAGGGGTCTTCGCCGCGGCAATGTCGAGCATCGCCGCCGAACTCAACGCGCTCTCGACCGCGTCAGTCATCGATTTCTACAGGCGTTGGATAAGGCCCGACGCCGACGACGCACACTACCTCGCCGTGTCGAAGGGTGCGACCGCGTTTTGGGGGGTGTTCGCGTGTGTGGTCGCCACGTACGCAGCGACGCTGGGCTCGCTGATCGAGGTCGTGAACCGCTTCGGATCGTTCTTCTACGGCTCGATATTGGGTGTCTTTCTATTGGCGATGCTGCCCAGAGCCAAAGCGCGCGGAGCGTTTTACGGGCTTATCATCGGGATGGCGACCGTGGGTTTCGTCGCTTTCGGCACGACGATCGAGTTCCTCTGGCAGAACGTCATCGGTGCGGTGGTGGTGCTGCTCGTCGGTGTGCCGCTGAGCAGGATCGGGAGCGCGGAGGCCTAGAAGGCTGTTGAAGAAGGTACAGTGGACCTAGCGACGCGCCTGATACGCATTCCAGTCCTCGGCGGTCAGCGACACGAGGTTGGCGAATAGGCGGTGCGCTCCCGGGACTCCGGCCGGGAGCTGGCGGAAAAGGGCGAGGGCAACGTAGGCGTACAGCCCTTGGCCGACCGGCGCCACCAATAGCGACCCCCGAGCGGGCTCTTCATCTGGATCGTTGAATTCCAGCACAGGCGTGAATCGGTCGTCCCACTCGGCCAAGAAGTAGAGACCCCGTTCCTGGACCCACCCCTCGAAGTCCGTTTCGCCAATACGATTGGGCGAAGTGAACACCGGGGACTCACGGTCCAGCAAGGCGAAGGGAGAGTTCTCATCGGTGACTCGTGGCGCCGAGCGGCCGCTCCCCATGCTGACCGGGTATGGAGCGAAGCCACCCTGCGGGTACCCGTATCTGTTGTACTGGACGATGACCGTGCCGCCGGCCTCGGCGAACGCGAGGATGCGGTCGTTCACGGCTGCAACGTCCGGACGGGTCTCGTAGACGAGGATGCCCAAAACAAGCACGTCGTATCCGGAGAAATCCCCCTCGCGAATCCGATCCGGGCCCACTTCCTCGACGTTGGCCCCAAGCTGGCGCAGCGCCTCGAGGCCGTCGTCCCCCGAACCCATAATATAGCCGATCCGAATGCCCTCCCGTATCCGAACCGGGAACACCGCAGCACGAACTTCGGAGGGGCGTATGTACAGCGTCCGCTCCACATGGGGGTAGTCGATGACGTCGACCCGCTCATCGAAGCGCACGCCGTCGTCCCGCGTGGCCACCGCGCGGAATACGTGCTCGCCCGAGTCCACCGCACCGACGGGGCTCACCTCGAAGTTGAATCCACGGCTCGCCCCCTCGCCTTGAAGATCGAATGGGACACTCGTGGGCGTGACGTCCCACCCCTCGGGGACCTCGAGCGCGAGATCGCCCGACGACCCCGACACTGCTTCGTTCTGAAGAACTACCGTCACCGGACGAGACTCACGGGATCCCTCGGGCCAAGCCATCACCGCCGGCTCGATCGCAACTGAAACCGCGGGCGTGGCGAGAACCGGCTCCCGGAATTCCCCGAGCGCCCCGTCCACTCCCACGAACTCGGCGTCCCTCCCCCACACCACGTGAATAGGCCGTCCCACCTCAGGGATGTGGATGTCCATCTCTCCAACCGCCTGAAGCAGTGGGCGCGCGTTCCTCGGAAGCCCCTCCGAGCCCGGATCCCCGGTCCACTGGTACATGTCCCCATCACGGGGCACACCCAGATAGTACAGACGTGAAGAGGCAAGACCCTGCCTAAGCCGAACGTTGTAGCTCCAGCGGGTGATCGCGCCGGGCTCGAGAGCTTGAGGGTCCTCCGTCTGGCCTTCGGTGCCGAGAAACACGGCCGGAAGACCCACGTTCTGGTCCCCCCCCGCACTCCGGAGCGTCGCTCCATCGATGCGGAACGGCCCCCCGTTCCAGAGTTGGACGTCCAGGCTCACGTCCTCGCCCGCGACTACGAGAGCGTCCCCGGCTCGCACGTCGATCACGATGGACGCCGCGTTGAGAAGCGCGGACCGTACCAGTCCGGCACGAACCGCGAGAGCTTCCGCGAGCGGCACGGCGGAGTCCCCGAGCCCACGAATCAACCCGAAAACAAACTCTAGACTCAAGTAGGCCCGTCCCAGAGGACCGGCGGCTCGGCTGGGCTGGACGGCGTTGAGAGACGCAGTCGCCTCCTGAATCGCCGCCCGATACGTAGCGATGGCGCGCCCCACTGCTGGCGCGGCGGCCTCCGGGAGCCTGTCCACGAGGCCAGCCAACGTCGTATCGACCCCCAAGAAAATACCGGTGTCGAAGTTGATCCCGCCGACACGGCTCTGCACCAACTGGAGGCCCGAGGTACGAGCTCCAAGGGCTTGTGCTGCGCCCATCTCCTGCGAGCGGTGCTTGCTTCGACTCTCCATGGCGAGCTGGTGGTGGGAGCGGCCAAGCAACGGATCGAACGTACCGGTCTGAATGGTCAACGGCGCCTCGCCCGATCCCGGGCCACGAAACCGGGCCGAGTGATAGAGCTTGGCCGCACTCCACGGCTCCGCGGTGATCCCTTGCAGATCGGGGAAACGCCCGGGATCGGCGGCGGCATCGAACGCCTCATTGGCCAGAATCCCGCTCGCCTGGTGCTGCCCGTGTCCGTCTCGAGGCGTGCCGGACCAGACCGAGATGATCACTTGGGGACGGTATGTGCGGATCACCGAGACGACGTCCCTGAGGACCTCCTCCCGCGGCCAATGGGCGAACGCCTCATCGGCGCTCTTCGAGAAGCCGTAGTCGAAGGCACGCGTGAAGAACTGGCGTCCACCGTCCACATCACGGGCCGCCTCGAGTTCCCCGGTGCGAATGATGCCGAGACCCTCGCCCAACTCGGGCCCGATGATGTTCTGACCGCCGTCTCCCCGAGTGAGCGAGAGATAGGCCGTCTCGACGCCCATGCCCCGGGCGAGTGTCGCGAGAAGGCTGGAGTCCTCGTCATCCGGGTGCGCACCGATCATCAAGACCCGCTTCACACCGTCGAGCTGACGAAGGGCGAGCCCGACCTCGACGACGCTACTTCCCTGGGGTCCGACCTGAGCCGAGAGAGGCGCGGCCGCAAGCAAGCCGACCACCCGGACGAGGGTTTTGCGTGTCATCGTCATGGACCGAACGTACCTCCAATACCCAACTGAGGAAAAACAATGGAATGCCCGAACTCTACTCACTCGCTTGTCCGAAGTTCAAATTCGCAGATATGTTGGGCCCGAATCTCCGATTCTACCAGGCCCGCAGTTTTGCCGGGTCCGTCTTTTGACAACGGAGCGTAACCGATGAGCCAGCCCCGCGAGCACTGGGGTTCCAACGTAGGTTTCATCCTGGCGGCGACCGGCAGCGCCATCGGGCTGGGCAACTTGTGGAAATTCCCGTTCATCACCTGGGAGAACCAGGGCGGCGCCTTCGTACTGCTCTACCTCATATGCATCTTGGGTGTGGGCCTGCCCATCATGATGGCCGAACTCCTGATCGGGCGTAAGACGCAGAAGAGTCCCGTGGGCGCGCTGAAAGAGGCGATCGGGCCTTGGTGGGGTTGGGTGGGCGCTTGGGGGGTCTTGGCCGGCTACGTCATCCTCAGCTACTACGCGGTCGTGGCGGGTTGGTCTCTCCTGTACTTCGTGAGAACCGTCGCATGGAGCGTGGGGGGCTTTCCCGCCGGCCTCCAGACGGGCGACCTCTTTGTCGAGGTCATCGGGAACGGTGGACTCCAGTTCTTCCTCTCGGGCCTGTTCATGGTGGCCACCGTTGGGATCGTGTACTTCGGCGTACACGGCGGGATCGAACGGGTGGCGCGGGTCTCCCTCCCGATCTTGTTCGTGATTCTGGTCCTGCTTGTGGGGAGCGCCCTGACTATGGAAGGGGCCGGTGAGGCGCTTGTTTTCATTTTCCGTCCGAACTTCTCCGAGTTGGAGCCCAGTGGGATTCTCGAGGCCTTGGGCCACTCGTTCTTCACATTGTCTCTCGGGATGGGAGCCATGATCACCTATGGCTCCTACGTGTCTCCGGACCGTTCGCTCGTAAGCGCCGCCGGAGCCATCGTGTTCCTCGATACCATGATCGCCATTTTCGCCACGATCATCATGTTCTCGGTGATTTTCACGGTCCCGGGAATGGATGAACAGGTGAGCGGCTCCACCGCCGGCATGCTCTTCATCTCCCTGCCGCAGCTGTTCTACGAAGTCGTGCCCTTTGGGGTGGTCCTCGGGCCCATGTTCTACTTGCTGGTGGCGCTGGCCGCGCTCACATCGACGATCTCCCTGCTGGAGGTCGTCGTGAGCTACTTCATTGATGAACGGGGCATGGCCCGACCCAAGGCGACGTTGGTGAGCGGCGGCTCCATCTTCATCTTCACGGTGCTCTCGGCGCTCTCCTTCGGCGCGGTTCCCGGCCTTTCGACCTTCGAGATCTTCGATGGCAAGGCGGGGGTTTTTGCCACGCTCGACCACTTTGCCTCGAACTGGGCACTTCCCCTGGGCGGGCTCTTGATCACGCTGGGCGTGGGATGGTTCATGAACCGGGAGGCGACCGAGAGCGAGTTGGTGGACGAAACTACGCCCGGGTGGTTCCACTACAGCGCTTGGCGGTTCTTCATGCGCTATGTGGCACCACTCGCTGTGGCCGCGATCCTGATCGCGGTGATCTTCTTTGGGGTGGACTTCTCGTAGGCCCCGGAACGTTGTCTCGGGAGTGATCGCCCGATATTGACTGATCTGTAAAAGCCCTAATCTCCCGTCTGAAGAAGCTGGTCCTCTGTCCCCTCTGGACAGAGTCCGCTGTTCATCGGGCTCGTCGTGGTCAGCTTCTCTTGATCATGCCTTTTGTCCTTCTGGCGGGTGTGACTTGGGGCTTCTTCTCCGCTCCCTCCATCGGCGAGGAGGGGTCCCGGCTGTTATGGAGCGCCTTGGGGGCTACGGGTTTCGGGCTCTTCTTCTACCTGGAGCACAAGCTGCTCCCGGTCGTGGCGGCGATGGCCGACCGATTCGGCTTTGGTGCCTTGACGGCGCTTGTGTGAGAGGTAGGCGTGGTCGGCGGCCTCATCTTCCTCTTCACCAGTGTCCTGGGCGCCCCCGTTGTCCCGGCTGTGGCCCTCGCCTTCGGTGTCGGAATGACTTACAGCCTCGGGATGGAGTGCTTCGTCTTTGGCTCAGGCGCAGACCATTTGGCGAACTTTTTGGGTCTAGGCCGTGGCTGGTCGGGCCCGAGGGGACCGGACTACTCCCACGCCGAGGCGCTGGGGAAACGAGGGGACCTCGACGGTGCGGTGGAGATCTACAAAGAGGCCATCTTTACCAACCGGCGGCACCCGCTGGCTTATCTTCGGCTGGCGGCCACGGGCCAGCATGAGGAAGCCATCGACATTCTACGCACGGCCTTGGCGACCGTGCGCTTCACCCCCCATGGAGAGTTTCTGGCCATCAGGGAGATCCACGAAATTTTCTCGACGAAGCTCGGAGATCCAGCGAGGGCCGCCCCCGACCTCGCCGGATACCTGGAGCGCCAGCCCGTGGCCGCGTAGGGGAAGTGGGCCCGCCAGGAGTTCACCTACCTCAAGGAGCACCTGCTCGAGGACGGCTGATCCTCCCCTGCCGGTCTAGCCGTCCGTCCGCGTACCGGTCCCGCTGGCACTGAACTGTCCACCGAAGTCGAACGCGGCTGTGAGGCCCTCACCGTCGCGTGTCAGGGTCACGGAAATGGGGAACAGCTGCCCTTGGGCGTCTACCTCGTACGCCAGGACCAGGCCTTCACCGGCCCGAGTAATGTCGGTCACGTTCGCCATGCCACCTTGGGTGGGCGCCCCCATGGTGACCGCGACTTTGCCCCCCCGATCCTCGACTTTGAGGTCCATGTCGAACGCGCCGAAGTCCGTATCCAGGGCGATAGTCCAGGCCCCGATGAATGCCTCGGCCTCGGAGGCGTCGAGCTCGGATTGGGCGGAAGCATTCAATGGCGAGAATACAGCTCCCAGCAGTGTCGAGGCCACCGCAAGGCGACGCACGTTGAGCAGCGTGGTTTTCATTTCCTTTTCCTTTGTTTCAGGTAGTCCCCACAAGGCACGGTTGCTCCCTATTTAACCCTGGCATAGCCTTCTGCATCTTCCGGGCATGGCATCGGTCCAAAGTGCGCCAACTCTTGCGCGGACCTTGGATCTCGCTGTTCCGGAGTCGAAAGGAACCCGATTCGAGATGTTCGTCAAACGGCCTGTCATTCTTTTCGACGGCGTCTGCAACCTCTGTAATTCTATGATCCAGTGGGTAATCGAGCACGACGACGAGGGGCGATTCGATTTTGCCACCCTACAGTCGGATGCTGCTAGACGAGCGTTGGGGAAGGTCATGGACGAGAGGGAGATCGACGCGCTCCCCGACAGCATCGTCCTGCTCGACTCGGACGGCGTACATGTCCGTTCGGACGCGGCTCTCCGAATTACACGAGGCCTAGGCTCTCGGTTCGCGCTGCTCCGCCTGGGAATGGTGCCACCCCGTCCGATCCGGGATGCGGTCTACAACCTGATCGCGCGCCATCGCTACCGCTGGTTCGGTCGACGAGACATGTGCATGACGCCGACGCCTGATCTCGCCGCCCGCTTCCTCGACGCCGGCAAGCCCCCTAGGTCGCCCTTGGGCTAGAAGCATTGCGTGCCCGGCTACCGGCCAAGAGACCCAATTCCACCCCGGCGACCGAGACCAAGACATCCACGACCGAGCCGGACGCATAGGCCCAGGTCACGGGTTGGTAGAGGGCGATGATCATCAAGTCCACGTAACGGCCGGCCTTTGTGAGCCCCTTGGTCGCAGCGGTCTCTCTTCCTCATGAACACACGCATGAGCGTCCGTTCACCCTTGAATTTCTCAGTCATGCTACCCCCTCACCTTCAGAAGAACCGAAGCCGCCCCGATCCCGATGAGGACGGCGGTCAGCCCGAGCGCGAAGCTCAGTCCGGTGTAGAGCGTAGCCCGGGTCCAGTCCCCATCACGAAGGAGCGTGACGGTTTCGTAGGAGAAGGTGCTGAACGTCGTGAACGCACCAAGAAAACCGATGGTCAGCATCGCCCGGAGCTCAGCGCTCACGGGAAAGGCCTCCATCGCCTGCATCCCGAACCCCAACAGGAGCGATCCCAGGATATTGACTACAAGTGTGCCGAGCGGGAAGAAGCCAGTGAAGGCCGTCGTCACCCACCCCGACAGCCAATATCGAGCCAAGGCACCCGCAGCGCCGCCGACGGTTACGAACATCCACATGCGGCTAGTTTCGGCCACCGACGGTGACCGCGTCAAATCGACCCCATTGAGCGGTGCCCCAGCAGGCAAAAAAATCCGGCAATCCCTTGCCGGATCTGATGGTCGCTACTGGACTCGAACCAGTGACTTCTACGATGTGAACGTAGCGCTCTACCAACTGAGCTAAGCGACCTGCTTCATACCCCCACGGGGAATCGAACCCCGGTTTCCTGGCTGAGAACCAGGTGTCCTAGGCCACTAGACGATGGGGGCAAACGCGTGGCTTCTTGCGACGAGGGCGAAAAAATACATACGATCGAAGGCCGATTCAAGCCCCGGAACGGTCTGGTGTCTCTGGGTTAAGTCAACAGTCCTCAACCGCTTTGCCTGCAGTTGCCGGAGCCTTGGAACTAGATGACCCAGAGCCTGAACGACGAGTCTATCGCGGGATGGCTGAAGAGCCGAAACGGGTGGAAACGCTCGGGGAATGCCCCTACCAAGAACTTTGATTTTCCCTCCTTTCGTGACGCCATTCTATTCGTGAATCGCGTCTCTAGCCTCGCAGACGACTTCGATCACCATCCAGACATCGACATATGCTACACGATCGTAAGTCTTTCGCTTACGACCCACAGCGCCGATGGCGTTACGGAGAGGGATCTGAAGTTGGCCGAGGCGGTCGACTTCGCGACTTCGGTGGCCTGACGAGTCTACCGAGGGGACCCGGCATACCCACCCAAGGCCTCGGAGTGTTAGGCTTTTCGAAGGCCGAGCCGGTTCGGAGCCACACGGAGTCTCAACGACTTTCTTCTTCCCGGTGTCGAGACAGTAGAATGAACTCACGGGGCTTCAGGGCTCCGGCAACCGAAGGATGCTGGATGCAGGGTAAAGATGGATGCCGGACGCTCTTCTTCATGGCGGCTCTGACTACAGGCCTAAACCTTTGGGCCGTTCCTGCCGAGGCGCAGGGCGCGCCCGCTACAACAGCCGCCACGGTTCCTCGTGTATTCTTCGACTGCAGTGGCCGCCAGTGCAACAGCACTTACTATCGCACGGAGATCACCTGGGTGACGTGGGTCCGAGATCAGCAGGACGCTCATGTCCACGTGATCATGACAAGCCAGAATACCGGAGTGGGCGGGAGGGAATATCTGCTCGAATTCACGGGACGTGGGCCGTATCAGAACTATCAGGCCCTGAGCACCTTTCAGTCGCTCCCTACCGACACGGAAAGAGAGCAGCTCGACGGCGTGACGCTCACGCTGGGTCTCGGCCTTGCGACATTCGCGACGGAGTCCGGATTCAGGAACGTCGTTCAGGTCGACGGAATCGGCTCGGCCGGTGGGTTGAGCGCGGCGGACGTTGCGGCCGAGCTGGGGGTCGTCTCGGCTGACCAGGTGCGGGACCCCTGGGACTTGTGGATCTTTCGTGTAAACGCGAGCGGGAGCTTCGACGGGGAGTCGCAGCAGGAGAGGCATCGGATTGGTGCCGGTTTCAACGCTTCTCGGGTGTCGCCCACCTGGATGCAGAGCTACAGCGGGAACTACAACAACAGAAGGCGAGAGTTCGATCTCAGTGACGGCTCTCGGTTCGTTGACGACCGATACGACTGGGGCTTCAACACGCGGGTGGTCTACGCCCTCGCCCAACACTACTCGATCGGTGTCCGGTCCAATCTCGGCCGCAACACGAGCAATAACCAGAGCCTTTGGGGGCAGGTGAACCCCGCGATCGAGTACAGCTTCTTCCCATACGAGGAGGCTACCCGTCGCTCACTGACTGCGTTCTACGAAATCGGTCCGGTGTATCGAGATTACCTTGAGGAGACCCTTCTTGGAAAACGCTCGGAGCTCCGTGGCCAACAGGCGCTCACGCTGGACCTCTCGCAACGACAAGCTTGGGGGGACGCCTCCATCCGACTTTCCGGGTCGAGCTACCTCCACGATAAGGATCTGTACAACGTGTCTTTGCGTGGGGAACTGAGCTACCGGATCACGCGCGGGCTCGACCTGGATATTGGCGCCCGGTACTCGAAGGTGGCCGACCAGATTTTTTTGTCCGGGGAGGACTTGAGCGACGAAGAGAGATTGTTGGAACTGCGAACGCAGCAGACCGACTACGAACTGTCGTTGGACTTTAGAATCTCATACCGGTTCGGTTCGATCTTCAACAACGTCGTTAACAACCGGTTCCCGGGCGGGCGGTAGGTAGCGCCCCGGAGGCATTCATTCCCCCCCCCGGGGCGCTGGGATCCACCGAAGCGGATCCAACCAAGACACTACGGCAGCGCCATCGCCGCCAGACCATCTCCCAGCTGAATGATCACGTACTGCTTGCCCTCGTGCACCCAACTGGACATCCCGTACCGGGTGGGCCCAGGAATCTCCACCGCTCCCACTCGTTGGCCGGTCTGCTTGTCGATGGCAAAGAGGTTCCACGTGCCGTCCGCAGTCTGACCCGAAGTCAAGAGCAGCGTCGGTGTCGCGACCATCGCGGCTGACCCACCACGTCCGCGGTTCACTTCCACACCCTCGACGCCTTGAAGCAGCGGGTGATTGCGGATCGCGTCCTGCTGTTGCTGTGGCGCGTCCCCATTGGGGATCATCCAGAGATGCTCACCGGTGTTCATATCGATCGCGGTGATCCGTCCGGCTGGACCCTTCCAGATCGGCAAACCGTCGAGCACCGCTCTGGCCCCGCCGGGAACGCTGGTAGCCACAGCCACCCAGTCGGAGTGCGTCGTTCCCGACTGCTCCGGACTATCCATGTTCGAGGTGATTCCGGGCTCCACCTGCAGCCGGAAGCAGTTGCCTGTCGAGGTGATGAACATCACCCCCCTGACCGGATCGGCCACAGGTGGTCCGGTGATGTTGACACCCCCTCCGCCACCGGGACAGTTCCAGGCGGGTCCAAGGGGATCGTCGATGGTCCTAGGCGGGTCGAATAGGTCGTTGAAGAGATTTCCGGTTTGCGCAATCTGGAGCGCCCGCTGATGGATCTCGGGCGTGTAGTCGATCAAGTTCTCTTCACTTCGGCCCTGAAGGTCATACGGAGCCGGCGTCGTCGGGAACGGTTGCGTCGGAGACAGCTTCTCGCCGGGAACATTCGATGGCGGCACCGCTCGCTCCTCAATCGGCCAGATCGGCTCACCTGTCTCACGGTCCAGTGCGTACAGGAAGTTCTGCTTCGTCGCTTGGAAGAGTCCCTTGATCTCCCGACCGTCCACATTCACATCCATTAGGATCGGAGCCGTGGGCGTGTCGTAGTTCCAGATGTCGTGATGCACCATCTGGTAGTGCCACACCCGCTCGCCCGTTTGCACGTCCAGCGCGATGATGCTCGTGCTGTACAGGTTGTCACCAGGACTGTGGCCGCCGTAATAGTCGATCGTCACTCCGTTCGTCACGACGTAGACCAGCCCGAGTTCAGGATCCGCCGACATGGGCGCCCACGACGATACGTCGCCCGTCCACTCCCAAGCATCGTTCTCCCACGTGTCGTGCCCGAACTCGCCGGGCCGTGGGATGACGTGGAATTTCCACTTGAAGTCACCCGTATCCGCGTCGTAGGCCAAAATGTCGCCCGGTACGTTCTCGATGCGCGTCTGTAGATAGCCTTGCTCAGCGGAGTTGCCGACGACCACGGTGCCGTTGACCACGATCGGCGGCGAAGAAGACGTGACGTATCCGAGCTCCAGCGGAAGCCCCTGGTACGGATCGTACGGCTCGTTCCAGTTCTCCCACGGGCCCCAGCCGTCGATCAGGTCCGCCAGGAGATCCTGGCTGCCCGTGGGCGGGAACCCTGCGATCGGAACGGCCTCGCCCCAGTTCGCCAGGGGCTCGCCGGTCACGACGTCCAGGGCGTGCAGGAAGAAGCCTGGCGTCGAGATGTAGGCGACTCCCCGCCCGTTACGCTCGCCGTACGCGATGCCCTTGCCGTAGGCGTACCTCATGGAGTATTCCCGCCGGGCCGTGTTCGGCTCGGTGAAGCTCCACAGCAGCTCACCAGTTCCAGGATTGAGCCCGATTACGGCGCGGTGGTCTCCAGTGACCGTGATCAGTTGTCCGTCCACGTAGGACGGCGTCGCCCGAGGCGTGGCCGGCCCAAAGCTGGCCGCGTTCCACCGCCACGCCACCTCGAGGTTCTCGAAGTTCGATGCGTTGATTTCATCGGCCGGTGTGTACCGTGTGTGCCACGCGTCACCACCGAGATAGGTCCACTGACCCCCGTCCGTCCCAGGCCCTTGCGCTGTGCTTGCCAGGGGCAGCGCGAGCACGGCACCGAATGCCAGGGTGAGCCATTTCATGGGGGACGGATAACGAGATCGTGAGGGGTTGTCGCGTTGCATCGTGCTCTCCTTTACAGCATAGGGCGGGGTGTCTGACGGGTCTGAGCAGAGGGCGGAAGCCATTCTATCGGCTCAGAGGATACGCCAAGACTCTGCGTGAACCGCCAACGGTACGCGCACGAGTGACTATGAGCAACCTGAGGACGCTCGCTGCCGAGAATCGGGATCGGACCGCGCATTCGCGACCCGATCCCGCCCCCGGGGGAGACGGAGCCCAATACTATTCGACCGGATATTCCCGAAGAATCTGGCCGACTAACTTGGACTCATCGACGCCCGGGATGGGCTCGAACTTCTGCACGCGTCCGGCGAAGCAGTCGGCTAGGAACAGATTCCCGTCCTGGTCGGTCGTAATCCCGTGCGAGCATGCCAGCCGACCAGCTTGTATTCCGGGCGCGCCCCAGCTGTAGAGATGGTTCCCCTCCAGATCGAACTTCAGGAGCCTACTCGTCGGCGCGTCCCCGACCCAAATGTCCCCGTCGACCGTGATGAGGTGATTGGCCATCAGCGTGCCCTGGTTACCCCAGTGCGGTGACGTGAGCGGCCACATGTCGAGGAAGTTGCCGTTTTCGTCGAAGACCTGCATGCGGGAGTGGCCACGGTCCAGCACGTAGAGTCTGCGGTCCGCGCTGATCGCGATGCTGTGAACCGTACTGAACTCGCTCGGTCCCGGGTTTTGGGGATCGGCGGGTGCCTGCCCCCAGTCCATGATGAAGTTGTCGTCCGCGTCGAACTTGGCCACACGCTTCCCGCCGTAGCCGTCGCTGATGAAGTACGTGCCGTCTGGCAACCAGGCGATGTCGGTGGGCCGGTCGAATAGCCGTGCTCCGTCGCGTCCCCGCTCGCCGAGCGTGCCGTGCGTGAGCACGAGCTCACCATCGTACGTAAACTTGTAGATCACGTGGAGCTGGTCGTCGATGATCCAAACATGCTTTTCCTGATCGTACGGGCTCATCTTGACTTGGTGTGGCCCTCGGCCGCAGGGCAACTGTGAGAAGAGTTCGTCCGCGTACGGCCACTCGTCGACCAGGTTGCCGTCCCGGTCCAACACGATGATGCTGTGCTCGAAGCGCCGCTCCCATCCCCGTCGGTTCTGCGTGGGGTTGCACGTGGCGCCGAGACCGTCGGTGTTGCCCGTGGCGTTGCCCACGAGGTTCGTGGCCCCGTAGGCCGTCCACGGATCGGCACCCTCAGGAAGCGGAAGCTCGCCCCGCATGGCCACCCAGATGCGGTCCGGGGACTCGGCGTACACTCCACCCATGGAACCCCATGTCCATCCATCATGGGAATGACGGTCATCCGGAAGTGGTCTTGGCCAGCCTTCGGCAACTCGGTAGGGGCCTGTCGGCCAGTCTTGGTAGCTCCAGCGCCCTTCACCAGCAGCCTGCGCCTCTCCGACTCCCTGGTTCGTCGATTGATCACAACTCGCCAGGCCTGCCACCATCAATAGGAGCACCATCACCATCAGCTTCACGGAGTGATTTCTTCCACTCATCGGATACCTCCTAGCTTGGAATGCGGGCCCCCGTCCTCACCCGAGTTAGGGTTACCGCAATTGCCAAAAGCCAAGTGAGCAGAGTAGAGAGAGGCGGCAGAGCGAGCAAGCGCTTCCCCTTCAGGGGCACGCCTGTGCTGGAACACGCAATCTTCATTGCACGAAGAAGCCCCGGAGGATCCAGTCCCCCGGGGCTTCTGTCGGATCCCTAAGGGGATCCGACAGATGCGTTACGGCAGCGCCATCGCCGCCAGACCTTCTGCCAACTGGATGATCACATACTGCTTGCCCTCGTGCACCCAACTGGACATTCCGTACCGGGATGATCCAGGAATCGGAACCGCTCCGACCCTTTCGCCGGTCTGCTTATCGATGGCAAACAGATTCCAAGCGCCGTCTGCTGTCTGACCCGCAGCGAGGAGCAAGGTGGGTGTCACCACCATGGGCGCTCGGCCTCCCCTGCCTCGGTTCGTCATCACGTTGTCGACGCCCTGAAGCAGCGGGTGATTCCTATACATGTCCTGCTCTTCCTGCGGCGCGTCGCCGTGCGGGATCACCCAGAGGTGCTCGCCCGTGTTCATGTCGATCGCGACGATCCGGCCCACTGGGCCCTTCCAGATCGAAAGCCCGTCGACGTCCTCGGGGGCCCGCGGAGGACCTTGCGCGCCTCGGATCCAATCGGAAAGTGTCGTGCCCGTCATTTGGTCGTTATCCATCGGCGAATCTACGCCGGCCTCGAGGAACTCATACGAGCAACCACTCCCTGAGGTGACGAAGAGGATCCCATTGACCGGATCGGCTACCGTGGGTCCCGGAATGTTGGTCCCACCACCACCACCGGGGCAGATCCGTGCCGGCCCGTCGCCCTGTGGGTTACCCACGTTCGTCGGGGGGTTGAAGAGAGGCGCGAAGTGGTTGCCGGCCTCAGCGACTTCGTACGCCATCTGCCGGATCTCCGGCGTGTAGTCGATCAGGTGCTCCGGCTGACGGCCCTGCAGGTCGTACGGCAGTGGCCACGTCGGGAACGGCTGCGTCGGGGAGAGCTGCTCACCCGGCACGTTCGACTGCGGAACCGCACGCTCCTCGATGGGCCAGATCGGCTCGCCCGTCCTGCGGTCTAGAGCGTAGACGAAAACCTGTTTTCCGGTTTGGAAGATCCCCGGGATCGTCTCGCCGTCGACCACCACGTCCATCAAGACCGGAGCGGTCGAAGTGTCGTAGTTCCAGATGTCGTGATGGACCATCTGGTAGTGCCACACGCGCTCGCCCGTCTCGACGTCCAGCGCGATCAGGCTCGTGCTGAAGAGGTTGTCGCCGGGGCGGAAGCCACCGTAGAAGTCCTGCGTGGCACCGTTCGTCGGGATATAGACGATGCCCAACTCGGGATCGGCCGCCATCGGCGCCCAGGACGAGACGTCGCCCGTCCACGACCACGCATCGTTCTCCCACGTGTCGTGCCCGAACTCGCCGGGCCGCGGGATCACGTGGAACTTCCACTTCTGTTCACCGGTGTCGGCATCGTAGGCGAGGATATCACCCGGAACCATTTCGATGCGCGTCTGGTGATAGCCCTGCTCGGCGGAGTTGCCAACGATCACGGTGCCGTTGACCACGATCGGCGGCGAGGAAGACGTGATGTACCCGAGTTCCAACGGGAGTCCTGCGTACGGATCGTACGGCTGGCTCCAGTTCTCCCACGGACCCCAGCCGTCGATCAAGTCGGCCAGAAGGTCGACGCTACCGGTCGGGGGGAACCCGTCGATGGGAACTGCCTCACCCCAGTTCGCGAGGGGCTCGCCAGTGACCACGTCAAGCGCGTGTAGGAAGAAGCCCGGCGTCGAGATGAACGCGACGCCGCGCCCGTCACGCTCGCCGTACGCGATGCCTTTGCCGTAGCCTGCCCGCATCGAATACTCCCACCGGGCCGTGTTCGGCTCGGTGAAGCTCCACAGCAGTTCACCCGTGGCGGGGTTGAGGCCGACCATGCTGCGACGGTCCGACGTGACCGTGATCAGCCTGCCGTCAACGTAGGTCGGAGTCGCACGAGGGGTGCTCGGCCCAAAGCTGGCTGCGTCCCACTGCCACGCGATTTCCAGATCTTCGAAGTTCGACGCGTTGATTTGATCGGCCGGTGTATACCGGGTGTGCCACGCGTCGCCACCGAGGTAGGTCCACTCACCGTTCTCAGTCCCGGGTCCTTGCGCCATGCCCTGCATCGGTACCGAAAGCACCATTGCGAGAGCGAGCGGGAGCCCGAAGAAGGCTGACACGTACCGAGACTGCCAGGACTTGTCGCTTCCCATCGTGTTCTCCTTTTGCTGATGTAGCTGCTTGCCGATGTAAGCAGCGGTTCCCACCAAGAGCTTATCCTAAGCCAATAAGTGTACGCGTGCGGTCGCTTTTGGGCAAACGGTCAGTCCCGCCCAATACGCCGTCGCCAGTCGGCGAGAGTGCGGCCGATCATTTCCGGTTGGTCCTCCTGAATGCAATGGCGACCCTGGCGCGCCTCCCGGTTCCGTGGAGTAGGACTGATCGGCAGCCTGAAAGCCAAGAATGCGGGTCCTCGGGGAGTCCGGCGGGCGATTGCCGGACCGAGGGCAGTCGCCTTATGGTGAGGCCCATCGGAGGCGATCGAAGGCACGCCGTCATATCGACTACACGCTGTCACAGCGACTGTTCGCCACACGGCCCAACGAATAGGGAGGTACACGATGTCAGTCTCCACCCGCATCAGGGGTTCTGCGAGTTTGCTGGCGATCACTTTGACGGCTACCGCATGCGGCCCAGCGTCCGACAGTGACGCCGAGGCATCCTCGACGTCCGCGTCGGCTTCGGAGATGGCCGCAGCCACCGAGATGCTCGAGCCGACCGGCCTTCCAAATCCCTACATGACCCATCGCGATTGGGGAGTGCTTCCCCAAGGCCGGGAGTGGGGCAGGGTGAGTGGGGTCTATATCGACCCTCTCGGCGAGAGCGTATGGGTCTTCGAGCGGTGCGGTGCGGATAACTGCGTCACGTCGGACGTTCCCACCGTGCTGCGCTTCGCCACCGATGGCACGCTCTTGGCCAGCTTTGGCGCGGACATGTTTGTCCGGCCGCACGGAATGTACGTGGACCAAGAGGGTAATGTCTGGGTCACCGACGGTCGCGCGGCGCGCGAGGCGGAGCTTCAGGAAGCCCCGGACGCTGCGAAGAAGGGCAATCAGGTCGTGAAATTCAGCCCCGAGGGGGAGGTTCTGATGGTGCTCGGGACGCCTGGGGCCACGGGCGAGCCGCCCGAGGCCCTCAACCAGCCCAACGACGTGATCGTCGCACCGAACGGCGAGATTCTGGTCTCGGAGGGCCATTCCGCTCAAGGCCCGCACGGGCGCATCTCCCGGTTCTCCAGCGACGGTACCTTCCTTGGCAGTTTCGGAGAGCACGGTAGCGGCCCCGGACAGTTCAGAGTCCCGCACGCGATGGCCTTCGATTCGCAGGGCCGCCTGTTCGTTGCGGACCGCGGTAACAGTCGCATTCAGGTTTTCGATGCGCAGTACAACTTCGTCGACGAGTGGGAGCAGTTCGG
>Ga0315336_1000360_pt1 | contig 139962 bp, 96 predicted proteins | sample ASW5metaG_FD_204512 | JGI IMG/M metagenome (GOLD analysis project Ga0315336, IMG submission 204512) | Ammonia-oxidizing marine archaeal communities from Monterey Bay, California, United States - ASW #5 | ecosystem: Environmental > Aquatic > Marine > Intertidal zone | place: USA: California... | reverse complement strand
GTGGACCAAAGGCCCCGAGAAACTGAAAAGGATAATCGAGTTGACCAAAGAGTACCAAGCGGTTCATCTGCACTGAAACTTTCTGAACGATGTACTAGTTTTGGACTAGGTTTTGGATTTTGGTTCTGATCTTCACATCGAACCAAATTCTAAAACCTAGTCCAAAACCAAGATCTCGCCATTCGTCATTTCATCCCGGCGTCTCTCGTCCTTATCTGCCCTGTTTGTAAGCGGGGCAAACAGAATCCGCTGCCGCGGGTATACTGAATGTTGCCGGCCGGATCGGGATTGACTACGGCCGACGACATCCTATGCAAAAAGCACGGATATTCTCTCCGGCTGCGATCGGGTGGGGAAACGCACTCATCGCTTCTTCGCTGGCAATCTATTTTCTATTGATTCCCGGTATTCTCGTTCTTCGCAACCTTCTGGATCCGGCGCTGATGCGTGGGGAGATTCCCCGGGAGGCGTGGCGCTTGCATCGATATCTTGCCCCTCGTTATGCGTCCTGGGCACGCGAGCGAATCAATTCGGGCGTCGCCGCCGACGTTTACTACCTGGATGTGCCGGGTACGGAGTGGCCTCTGTTCGGATCCGTGTTTTATCTCTGGTCCACCGAGTACCTGCAGCGCGCCTGGGAACAGGATCCGGAACGGTCACCGGTTTCGCCGGCGGTGTATGCCGGAGAAACCGTGGAGGCGTGCAAGGAACTGTTGCTTGACCCGGCTCACCACGCCTGGGTTCAGACTCATTGGGGCGACGATTACATGCACCGGGAGAATGTGTTCTTCCGGTCTTTGCTGATTGCAGGACTCACGAGTTACGAAGCGCTTACCGGGTCGGGCGAAACGATGGATCTGCTTGAAGACCAGGTGTCAACGCTGTCCCGGGCTCTCGATGAATCTCCTCACGGGGTATTGTACGACTATCCGGGCGAATGCTATCCCATTGACGTATTTGCTGCGATTGCCTGGATTCGGCGCGCGGACGCTGTCCTGGGGACCGACCATTCCGATTTTGTGCTTCGCGCCCTGCGAGCGTTTTCCGGCAGTCGTCTGGACCGGAAAGGTCTTATTCCGTGGCAGGTGAATCCGCGAACGGGGGAGCAGTACGAGGCGTCGCGAGGCATTGTGAATTCGCACGTTCTGATTTTTGCGCCCGAGATCTATTCGGCGGAGGCCGCGGACTGGTATGAAAAATTTGAAACCGAATTCTGGCAGGAGAAATGGTTCGGATCCGGATTTCGGGAATACGATCGGGACCGTCCCGGGGGAAATTGGACGTACGATGTGGATGCCGGACCGATCATCGGCGGATTCAGCCCTTCCGCCAACGCATTCGGCATTGCGGCGGCTTATGCAAACGGACGAACAGACCACGGCCAAACGCTGACCACGCAAGTGCTGACCGCCTGTTGGCCGCTTCCCGATGGAAGGTTGCTTGGCCCTCGCATTCTTTCGGACTCCGCCAACGCGCCGTACCTCGGGGAGTGCGCGATTTTGTGGCAGCTCACCGAGGGACGGGGGGGCGGCCATGCCGATACCGCTGTCCGCGGTACGGTTGCGGGATCCGTGTACATCGGCTTTGCGTTCTACTTCGGTGTTGGCGGATTCATTTTGATTTTCAGCTACCGGATCCTGAATAGACGGCGGCGGAAGCTGCGGAACGGGGCGCGGGGAATCGTTCCGCATCAAGGAGTTCTGTGGGTCGTGCTCCTTGCCCTTGGTGTCATCTTCTTTTCCGTATCCAAGCCGATTATGGGGATCGTTTGTCTCGTGCCGGCACAATTTCTGCCGGTTCTTGTGCGAGCGAATTCTCACAAGAGGTGAATGCCCGCACGGTACGGAACATATCTACGCATCCTCGGGCGAGTGCCTGCGCGCCACCAGGACTCCATCCCGGACGGGGTACATGAACGAAGAAAACTCCTCATCGGAAGAGACCTGCAAGTTGTGATTCTGAATGGCTCGAGTGGACTCGTCGTCCGCGGCAGGCGTGGTTACTCGGCCGCTCCACAGTGAATTGTCGGCGATGTACAACCCTCCGGGGCTGATGCGTTCGCGCGCGAGGGACCAGATCTCCGGGTAACCGGTTTTGTCGGCATCGTTGTAGATCACGTCGAACATGCCGTCGGTCCCCGCAAAATGGTCCTGGGCCCAACCGCAATGATATTGAGTCCGGTTCCAGCGACCGGCCCGTTCGAGAAAGCCTTTCGCGCGCGACACGTTCTGCTCATTGCCTTCCGTGCAGATCACGGTTCCCGCCGACCCGACCGCGCGGGTGAACCAGTACGCGGAATACCCGTAGCCGCTGCCGAATTCAAAGACGCGACGTGCGCGGACCGACAATGTCATCTGTTCGAGAAAAATTCCGCATAGCCTGCCGATGATCGGAAAAGACTTTTCACGTGCCAGTGCTTCCATTTCGAGCAGGACTTCGTCGTCGGTATTCCGACCCAGTGATTCCATGTAGTCTGAGATTGCGGGATTCAAAATATTAAACATTGTGAATGAACTCTCCTTGGCCGATGTGCGCAAATTTATGGAACGATGTACTAGGTTTTCGGTCGGTCGTTCCATGCCTCGATACACTCGTCGATGGTCATTTCGTATTGCTGATTACAAAACTGGCAACTGATTCTGATGTCTTTCTTCTCCTGGACCATTTCCATTCGTTCGCTGTAAGGAAGCGCCCGAACCACGGCCGCCAGTTTGTCCTTGTTGCAGGTGCAGCGAAACAGGGGCTTCGGGCAGGCATCGTACCGGAGGCCCGGTGCATCTGTTTCTTCGGACAGGAGCGCGTTGATTATATTTTCGAAATGACTGTCGGTTTCATTCTTGTCCCCGAGCAGGGTCCGGGTGGATTCATGGCCGAGGGTTTCGCGAATTCGGTCGAACCGCTCAAGGTCGCAGCCCGGGAGGGCCTGCATCTGGATTCCCTGGCACAGGTTGACGGGATCCTCGTCATCCGGATTGAACCCGATCAGGACCGTCATTCCTGTTTCCACCTGGTCGCTGACGGAGCAGAAGTACGCAAGATCGTTCACGACGTCCTGGAGGATTGAATTCGAAGTGCTGGAAGCGGTGACCTGGCCCTCTTGCGAGCGGATGACGCGCAGTTCCACCTGGTCGCCGAAGATGGCGTCCTTATCGGAAGCGAAATCGGAGAGGTTCGTGGGGGAGATCAGACCCCGTGCGGTGCCGTCGGCGCCTACGTCGACCAGGATGGTCCTGGCCTGCCCCTCGTATTTCCAGCAGATATTCAGTCGTTCTCGCGGATTCAACTGCGCCGCGCAGAGCACCCCGGCGGTGATGCCCCGTCCCATTAGGTGTGCTGCATACGGGTCACAGTTGTGCCGAAGCACCACTTCGTTCACAAGTTCCGTTGTGACCGCGTAGCTGACGGCGATGTCAAACGCCTCGAGTCGTCCTCTGTAGAGAAGATCTTCCATTCCGAAAATTCGAGAATCATTGCTCTCTCTTTTTCTGCAGAAAGAGAGAAGGTCTTCCTTGTACACTCGGTCTCGAATCGATTCGAGACGATTCGATTTCGCATCGATTCCTGCTTGTCTTTTTTGGGCATGCGCCTAGTCTGGTCATATCATCATGAACCGGAGCATCAACACAGCGCGAGCGCTGAACGACATCAGATGAACATACGACCCGCAGAACCCGCCGACATTCCCGACCTGGCCCGAATCCACGTACGCGCATCTCAGCGGGCTCAAGAATCAAATCCCGCCGGTCCCGAGGCCATCAATGAATTCGGGATCGCGGAAGAGTGGTCGAGGGCTCTGGATGATCCGGATTGCAGAATTCTCGTGTTTACTATGGGATATTCCGTATTGGGCTTCGCCGCATACGGACCTCCACGGAATCACACGCCGTCCGACGTCGATTCTGAACTTTGGGCTCTCTACGTCGAGCCCGATCGCTGGCGGGCCGGCATCGGCCGGGCCCTCTGGGTTGTGGCGGCCAACGCAATGACTGAAAATGGCGGAAAATCCGCCGGTGCCTGGGTCGTTCTGGACAACATTCGGGCCCGATCGTTTTCCGAAGCCATTGGATTCACCCTGGTCCCCGGCGCGCTGCGGGAAATGAACCAATCCGGGGAGGAGATCAGCGAGATTTTCTACCGGTTCGAACTCGTTGCCGAGCACGCCGCGGCCTATTAACGCTTTTTTCTCCCCCTTCCCGCTGGGGTCTCCATGCGCATCCTGACCGATTGTCCTGAGGAGTGCCGCCCCCTGGTTCCCTCCGGCACGGATTGGAAGCGATTGTCGATCCGCGATCTCCCCGAAGACCAGCGGAATCTTTGGCGCACCGTCAGTGAAGATGAAGCATTGTATGCGGCCCGCTCCTCCGCCGATTTCCCGATTGCGATCCCGTGCCTCGCCATCATCGAATCCGCGCCGTCTTCGCAGTTTACCGCTTTGAGCGGTAAACGGAGCCGGGGGAGCGGCGACCTGCCGCCGCTTGCGGCGGTGCTTGCCTTGGAGGGAAAGGGTTTTCGCGGCCAGCAGGACCGTTCCTGGGTGGCGGAGCGAGGCAACATACACTTGAGTGTCTATGCCCGACCCATGCGCCGCCTCGACGAGCTCGGCGCGGGCCTCACGATGTTGCCGACGGTCTCGGTTGTGGATACTGTCCGCACGATTGATGACGGGGCCACGCGCGCGGACATCGGTATCAAGTGGGTTAATGACGTTTGGGCGGACGGGCGGAAGATTTCGGGAGTCCTTTCCGCCACGCATGTCCACCGGGCGGTCGTGGAAGAAGTCATCATGGGAATCGGCCTCAACGTGGAAGTGAGTCCCGACGTCGAGGTGACCCCGTTCGTGCCGGCGGTCGGATGCGTGGCGCAATGCTTGTGCGCGGATTTGCGCTGGACCGACGTTTTGCCCGGATTACTGAGCTGCCTGGCCGAGAGATATCAAGAGTTGCTGCGGCGCGGGCCCGGAGCGCTTCTGCAGCGGTACCGGGAGGCGTCCATCGTGGTCGGCAGGCACGTCAGCATCTTCCCGGAAGGCGGGGGGCCGGATGCCCGTCCGGTTGCAACCGGGATTGTTTCCGGCCTGGATGAGTGCCTGGGCCTGGAAATCGCCGGAAGCTGTGGGCCGATTTCCGAAGGAAGGCTGGTTTTGTCCCCATTGGATGGATCCGGCGATTGAAATTCGGCGGATTCGCGTGGTATTATAGGGTGTATGGAACGTCGAACGCGACAGCGGGAAGCGATCTGGGAGTTCATTCGGGAAGTGAATCGCCCGGTGGGTCCCCAGGAGATCCACGAAGGTGCGCAAGTCTGTGTGGATCGGCTGGGAATCGCAACGGTGTACCGCGCGATCAAGTCGCTGGTCGAGGAAGGCCGGATCGTGGCGGTTTCCCTGCCGGGTCATCCTCCCCGATACGAGGTGGCGGGACTGCGGCACCATCATCATTTTTTCTGCGATGACTGCTCACGCGTGTTCGAGTTGGATGGCTGTGACATGACGGGATCTCCGTCGCTGCCCTCCGGCTTTTCCGCCGATCGTCATGAAGTGACGGTATACGGGCGGTGCGCGGAGTGTGAGCGACCCTGACTTCGCGCCTCTCTCCGTACGCATCGGGGGAGGAGGCGGAATGGCTAATGGTGGTGGAATCTGCAGCTATGAGGGTCGTGACCAATTCGGGTGTGGGGAATCAGCCGGAAGATGTCCGAGGAATGCGCCGTACCCCGGTTGGAAAATGAAACGCTCGTCCACCCCGTGAAGTCTGAACCCGCCAACCATTTCTGATCTTCGCCGGAATTGCCGGGGTAAATGAAATAGTTTGTCAGTTCGCCCCGAATGTTTGCCGTGCCATTCTCGTCTTCATTCATCGTAGTGTCTCGAACCTGAAGATCGGCGGTGCGTTGATCCGGGTGGATAAAGCGGGCCGTCAGGGAGGAGGAGATCGGAATGTCGAACGGTTCTTCTCCCCGGGGATCGGCGAACAACCGGCACTCCAGATCGCCCTTGTCATCGTGAAGCACGACTTCCGCATAGCACACGATCTTTCCGTCCGGCGATTCGAGAGCGGCGACGATGCCATCGTTCGGGCCGTGCGGTGTGATCAGATCGCCCACCGTCTCCGTCAGTTCCTCCATCAATTTATGCAGTTCATCCAGGCCTCGCTCGTGGGAGATCTCTTCCTTCGTGCCCAAGGCTGCAGACTGTTTCAAGATGTCCTTCTGGATAAGTTTAATCGAAAAAGGATCCTTTACGGTGTTGGGGGGCATAGAATTCCCAAGAGCATTCAATGCCTCGCGGACCGTGGGAATCCGGTCCAGGAACGCACCGGGATTCTCGCTCTCCATCAGTGCCCGGGACAGGCTGATCTGCTCTTCTGCCGCGGACATTTCGGGCCAATCTACTCCGCCGGGGCCGGCCCCGACCGAGCCCGCAGACAGTGCCCATCCAATCACACCCAGCCAAATCCCGAAGGTAGCTCTCTTTTTCATCTGATTCTCCATCGATCGTTGCCCCGCCTGAAAGCAACTGTCATACCGAAATCGGCGGGGCGATGGTGCCCGAGGTGACTTGATTTCTCACCCCGGGAGTCAACGGTCCAATTTCCGCCGGAAATTTCTCAACATTTTTACTTTTATCGGATTCTCATTGGTGCCTAACATCCTTCAAACCAAGTGATTCCAATCTTTTCGAACCTGTCCGTGAGGCTGCTTTGCTCGCGGCGGAAAAGCACAGCGAATCGCCGAGGCCGAGCATAGGCGCCCCGGATTGAGGTCAAGGTCAAATGAGGGAGAGTTACATCAACATGAGAAAATGGGTCCAGTGCGGCTTTGCAGCCCTGTTAATAACTGGTTCGAGTGCGTTCGGAGAAGGAGACTGGTCCGACCGGGTCACCATCAAGGGTGACATTCGATTGCGCTACGAATACATCGACGTCGACGATGGTGGGGACGACCGGCATCGCGGTAGATTCCGCGCCCGCCTGAGTCTTGCCGGAGAGATTACCGAAACGGTGACGGCACATTTTCGACTCGCTTCCGGCGGGGATGACCCGGTTTCCACAAACCAGTCATTCGACGACGCGTTCAGCACGAAGGAATTCGGGCTGGATCGTGCGTACGTTGACTGGGCGATTCGGGACGGGTTGAATCTGTGGGGCGGCAAGATGAAGATGCCCTTTTTCAAGCTGCGGCAGCTTGTCTGGGATAACGACTTGAATCCGGAGGGCGGCGCTCTTCTCTACAGGACTGCAGCGACGGAAGAGATCGAAGTTTATGCCAACGGTTCGGTGTGGGTTGCGGAAGAACGTGCAATCGGTAGTGAAACCACGATGTGGGGAATCCAGGCCGGGGCAAGAGGCGATGCGACCGATACAATCAAGATTGGTGGCGGCCTCAGCTATTACTTCTGGGACAACATGAAGGGTTTCGAGACCCTGGTAAATCCGATTGGCGGCACCGGTAACAGCGTGGTCGAGGATGACGAGGGCGGCACAACGTACGTGAACGACTATGAAATTTTCGAAGCTTTCTTACTCCTCGCCATGGCGCCGGATAAGATTGCGGTTCCCGTCGATATTTATGCCGATTACATCGTCAACACGGCCGCAGATACCAGTGGCGACACCGGTTACATGATCGGATTCCAGGTCGGGAAGGCGAAAGAGCCGAAAAGCTGGTCCGTTGACTACAACTACCGGGACGTGGAGGCGGATGCTACGGTCGGCGCGTTTATCGACTCCGACTCCTTCGGTGGCGGAACCAATGGCAAAGGGCACCGGATCGAAGGGAGGTATGCGATCACCGTCAATGTTCAAAGCGCATTGACGCTCTTCCTTCAGCAAATCGATCCCGATTCCACCGACATCGATTACACGCGCCTTCAGGCGGATATCTCGGTTCGATTCTGACGCGGATTCCTTCTCGGATACGATGTTTACCGGTACGACCCCATTCGATCATAACTCGATCCGTTGTACCGACATTGTGCATTTCGGACCCGGTTCTCGCCGACGCGCTGGAGCCGGGTCCTCTTTCCCTTCGAGCGACGGCTAAGTGGACCGGGCATGGATAAACAGGTGTGTTTCGGAAGGGGTGGGAACGTTTGCGCTCGTTTTCATCGGCACCGGCGCCATCGTCACCAACGATCTGTACGGAGGGGCGCTGACCCACGTCGGCATCGCGTTGGCCTTCGGAGTCACCGTAACCGCAATGATTTACGCAATCGGAGACCGGTCGGGCGCGCATATCAATCCCGCGGTGACCCTCGCATTCTGGGTCGCCCGGCGCCTGCCGGGGCGCGACGTTCCCGGCTACCTTGCCGCACAATTCTGCGGTGCGATTTTCGCTAGTATTCTGCTGCGAATCCTCTTTCCTGCGCACGAAACCCTCGGCGCCACGATTCCCGCCGGCAGTTTCGGACAGTCTTTCGTTCTGGAAATCGTTCTCACCTTTCTTCTTATGTTCGTAATCCTCTGCGTTTCAACGGGTGCCAAGGAAAAGGGTGTCACCGCCGGGGCGGCGGTAGGGGGCGTCGTGCTGGTGGAAGCGATGTTTGCCGGCCCGATCTCCGGCGCCTCGATGAATCCGGCCCGATCCCTCGCTCCGGCACTTGTTTCAGGAGATTTCGGACCGGTCTGGATTTATCTGGCAGCGCCCTGCATCGGCGCCTTGATTGCCGTTTTCGCCTGCGTGTGTGTGCAGGAAGAAGGGTGTTGCGGGCCCGGCCCTGCCGCGGATTCCGCAGGATGAGTCCCACGGGGTCAATCCTCGGTCATCGATCGGACTAATGGCAGCTGCATCCGCCGCCGCAGGAGCGCGAAGGAGGCCCGGAGGATTCTTCGGGATGGGAACTTCCCCTCGGGATTTCGAGCCCGCCTGAAATAACGCGGCGAACGGGTTCGCCGGTGTCCGGATCTTCCGCCAATGGCGCATCCATCATGCCCTGTTGCACTTCGAATCGGCGGACGCGTTGCCCCTTTTTATCGGGGATTGTTTCGTATTCGTAAATCGGCATTGCAGTTCTCCAACTGGATGAGAAATTGACGGCTTCAAGCCGTGCGTTTTCGACTTTCTGAATTCTCCCTGAGAATCTTTGTTTTTCAACGGAAAAAATTAAATCATACAAGATATTGTATGTTCCGTTTGACACTACTACTAGATGGCTGATATACGTTCCGTACGCTAATTGGGGCCGGTGCAAGTAGCACCAAGGCAGCAAGTAGCGAGATTTTCAGGGGTAAACGTTAGGAATAACCGTTAAAGGGAGACGCATGGAGAAGGTATTCGAAGTTGGCGAGCGATCTTTCGTCCTGAACCAGGACAGGGCGGAGGAGGCCTTCGCGGCCAAGAGGGTAATCAACGGTCGTCCCACCGTGTTTTTTAATCTGTTACCGCTGAAGTATCAGTGGGCATACGACCTGTACCGCACGATGAAGACAAACCATTGGGAGCCGGAAGACATCCCGATGCAGAAGGACATCGAGCAGTGGCAAAGCGATACGATCCTCAGTGATGTGGAGCGGTGGATCATTCGGATGGGCATCGGATACTTTTCCGCGGCGGAAGGCATCGTCGGCGACAACATCATTCATGTTGTTCGCGAGTTGGTTACCGCGCCGGAATTAAAGTTGGTGCTCGGCCGCCACGCCCACGAGGAGAACATTCACGCGGACAGCTTGCTGTACATGATCAGCTCGTTGGGCATCAATCCGCATGAGTGTGAAGCGATGTTCGATGACATCGCGACGATACGAAAGAAGAACGAATTCGTGATGCAATATTCTTCGCAGCTTCGCAGGAATCTCGACTTGGATTCGGTCGAAAACCGGCGCGCGCTGGCGAAGAATATTTTTATCTTCGGCCAGTGCATGGAAGGGACGCAGTTCTACGGTCTCTTCGGGATGGTTCTCTCCCTCTACCGGCAGAACAAATTTCCCGGCATCGGCCAGATGTTCCGCTACACGCTTCGGGATGAATCGAATCATATCGAATTATTCCGAAACCTGCTGATGGAGCTGGTGGACGAGAATCCGGACATCTGGACCTCAGAATTCCAGGAGGAGTTGCGCGACCTGATGCGACAGGCGGTCGCGCTGGAAAAGGAATTCATCAAGGACTGCCTGCCGATGAACGCCGTGGGGCTCAGTGTTGGAGAATTCACGCAATATATCGAGTATATTGCTGATCGCCGGCTGGAGGGCTGTGGTCTGCAACCCCTTCAGGCCGGAGCCTCAAATCCATTTCCGTGGCTCGCGGAGATGATGGATATCAACAAGGAGCAGAATTTCTTCGAGGGCCGAGTCACGGAGTACCAGAAAGCTTCCGCTCTGGTTGCCGTAGACGACGACGAACTGTAAACGTTCCGGAGCCGGACGGCATGCTCCGTCTCCCTGTTGCCAGGTCTGCCATGGCGAAGGAGAGGAAGGACGTAGTCGGGCCCGTCTCCAGGAAATATTTTGTAAATCATTCTAAAAAATTAGCTGAACAAGTCGAACGGAGGGAAGAGGAGGCTTATGATTCACGAGAAAACCCTGGCCGAAGATCTGGCCATGAAACGGTTTATTACGTCCCCACAGGAAGATCATCCCAGGTTCGACTGGGGAACGGTGGTCCTGGACGACCAGATCGCACTGTCCGATATCAAGGTCAACGGCAACGGCACCGAGCGTGAATTTGACCTGACCGAGGTCGCGGACACCATCGGCAGCGCACTCACGGCGCTCCTGTTGTCACGAAACAGCAGTGATATTTACAACGATGAGAACCGGACCTTTGTCACCGAGGTGGCGCTGGACGTCGCGGGGAAGGTTCGGGATCTCGTGGGCGAGAGCGACGGAGGAAATCTTTCCTCCCATGACATTCACCTGGCGATCGAGCGGGCACTGGTGTGTCACAATGCGCATGACGTCGCGCGTAGTCTCGTAACCAAGCGTTCGCTGCGGCAGGCCACACAGGATCCGGTTCCGCTCAACGTGCGATTGATCCGGCGAAACGGACATGTCGTCCCCTGGAACGAAAACAAGATCGAAATTGCCATTCGCAAGGCCTTCCTCTCCCAGCATCTCGATTCGGATGACGCAATTGATATTACCCGGTTGGTGGTAAAGCGCGCGCGGGAGTTGAACCAGTCTTTCGTGCACATCGAAATGGTGCAGGACCTCGTGCAGGAGGAACTGATGCGCGCCGGCCACTACAAGGTTGCCGAGAGTTACATTCTTTACCGCGCGTACCGCGCTGATCGGCGGGCGAGGGAAACCGCGGAACATAGTGAGAATACCCAACAGGAACTGATCACGGTCCGGCCGCCCCACGGAGAGCCGTACCTTTGGGACGGCGCCGACCTGCGCGCCCGTATCACTTTCGCCTCGATCGGTCTCGATCTCTGCCTTTCCCGGGAGAACATCGAAGGTGAACTTCGTCGTTCCCTCTTCCCATCCATGACGGAAGAAGAGTTGAAGACCACGATCATCCTGAATTCGAAATCTCTCATCGAGAAGGACGCCGATTTTACCAAGTTTGCCGGCAGAATCCTGCTGACTTACATTTACGAAGAAGTTCTCGATTGGGACATTCTGAAGGACGGAATTTCCAAGTTGAGAGAGGCGCACAAGGCGCATTTTCTGCCGTATCTCGAACGGGGAATCCAAATCGGCCGTCTGCAGGCCGATTTGCTGAGCTACGACATCGACAAACTGGTGGATGCGCTGGACCCGTCCGCGGACCTGGACTTCGAGTACCTGGGAATTCAGACTCTCTATGACCGATACATGATTGTCGACAAGACCGGGGGACGCCCGAAGCGCATCGAAACTCCCCAGTTTTTCTGGATGCGGGTCTCGATGGGCCTCTTCCTGAATGAACAGGAGGAACGGGAAGAGTGGGTCGGCCGCCTGTACGGACTCTATAAAAGCAGGCGCTACTGTTCCTCGACCCCAACGTTATTCAACAGCGGAACGCCCCATAGCCAGCTTTCCTCCTGCTACCTCTACAAGGTGGATGACAGCATCGAGAGCATCATGGTTCGCGGCATCGCCGAGAATGCCTTCCTGAGCAAATGGGCCGGCGGGCTGGGGGGATCGTGGACCGCCGTTCGCGGAACCGGGAGTCACATCAGCGGCACCAACGGGGAAAGCCAGGGCGTCATTCCGTTCCTGAAACTTCACAACGATCAGCTCGTGGCCGTGAACCAGGGCGGCAAGCGCCGCGGATCGGGATGTGCGTACCTCGAAACCTGGCACAACGACATCGAGGACTTTCTCGAACTTCGCAGGAACACGGGGGACGAGCGCCGGCGGACGCACGACATGAATACCGCCAATTGGTTGCCGGACCTGTTTATGAAGCGAATGGAAGCCAGGAAGGATTGGACCCTGTTCCGTTCCAGTGAAACGCCGGACCTGCACGAGCTGTACGGCAAGGCCTTTGAAGAACGGTACGAATACTACGAACAGCAGGTTGCCGAGGGCCGGTTGTTCGGTAGAAAAGTTGCCGCCATCGAACTTTGGAAACAGATGCTGAAGGTTCTGTTCGAAACGGGGCATCCGTGGATCACGTTCAAGGATTCGTGTAATATCCGAAGCCCCCAGGACCACGTCGGCGTCATCCACAGTTCGAATCTCTGCACCGAGATTACGTTGAACACCAGCGAGGAGGAAACCGCGGTCTGCAACCTCGGCTCCGTCGTGCTGGATACGCATCTGAATGCGAACGGAATGATCGATCATGATAAACTCCGTGAAACCATTCGCGTGGCGTTGCGGGCCCTGGACAATGTCATCGACCTCAATTTCTATCCCACCGAAGCGGCGCGGATTTCCAATAGCCGGAATCGTCCCGTGGGAATGGGCGTGATGGGACTGCAAAACGCCCTTTACAAAAAGGGCCTCAGCTTCACGTCCGACGATGCGGTTGAATTCAACGACGAATTCATGGAGGCCGTTGCCTTTTATGCCTACGAAGCGTCCAGTGACCTGGCCGCGGAGCGGGGGACGTACCAGACATTCAAGGATTCAAAATGGGACCGGGGGATTCTTCCCCAGGATTCCATCGATTTGCTCGAGGCCGAGCGCGGTTTGCCCGTCGAAGTGCCCCGGACCACGCGGATGGACTGGACGGGGGTGCGGGACAAGATTCGCAAGCAGGGAATGAGAAATTCAAACGTCCTGGCCATTGCTCCCACCGCGACAATTTCGAATATCATGGGCACCACGCCGTGTATCGAACCTACGTACAAGAATCTCTTTGTGAAAAGCAATCTGTCGGGTGACTTCATTGTCCTGAATACGTCGCTGGTGCAGGAATTGAAAAAACTCGGGCTCTGGGACCAGCAGATGATTGATGACCTGAAGTACTTCGACGGCGAGCTGCACGACATCGACCGGATTCCCGCGGAAGTGAAGGAGAGATACGCCACCGCCTTCGGCGTCGATTACAACTACATCATCCGCGCCGCTGCGCGCCGGCAGAAATGGATTGACCAGTCACAGTCCGTCAATCTGTTCCTGGCGAAGCCGGATCTGAAAACACTTTCCCACATGTACCGGGCCGCATGGCACCAGGGGTTGAAGACCACCTATTATCTCCGGACTCTCGGCGCCTCTAACATCGAGAAGGCGACCGTGAGCGTACGGAAAGAAACCCGCGGAGTCGTTCGGGAAAGAGAGTTGGAGAGTGACGCTTCGAATCCCCGGTTTACGGAGGAGGAGGTTGCGGCCTGCAGCCTGGACGCGATGTTGAACGGCGGCGAGTGCGAGGCTTGCCAATAGCCATCGGGCCGGCCCTGCGCGTGTCCCTCAAGTTCGGGCGGAACAACCGAAGTTATGCTTTCGCGCTATAGATCCTCGCGCCGGGCGAGGAACTCCCGGACGGATTGGTCCACCGTGAGCTCTCCTTTCGCCACCCGATGTTCAAAATGGTCGTGCCACAGGCGCAGGTTCGGCCTCGCATGCCGGAGTTCATCGAGGATCAGCGGAGTCATGGGTCCGCCTTCCTTTAGATACCCGGTGTCGTGAAATGCTCGTTCCGCAGGTTCCCGGTCGTAGGGAACACGAATGATCCGGGCATCCCAGGCCGGGCCGTTACGCTGAAGGAGCGCGAACGCAGCCCTCGGGTCCCTGTCGAACGGGAGGCCCACGGCTCCGGCGTTGACCACGAGGGATGATTCCAGCCTGCGAACGAAAGGAACGTGGGTGTGACCCGCGCAGAAAACGTCCGGTTCATGATCGATCCGTCCCAGGAGTTCCCTGTCTGACATTTTGGGATAGATGCCGGTTCTGTTGCTGATCGTGGATGCGTGCATGACCCGGATTCGCGAAGCAGCCGCCGGTTCCAGATCTACATGGTTCGGCCACGATGCGATCTCCTCCAGGTAGCCTTCGAGCCGGGAACAAGTCCAGGCGCTGTGTCGGCAGACCTCCTCTTCCCATTCCGGTTGGGACGGATCCGGATTCATTTTCTCGAGGACGAATTCCTCATGGTTTCCCTTGATAACAATCCATCCATCCCGGTCCTTGCGCTCGAGAATTCGTGCAACACACTGCTCCGAAAAAGGGCCGCGATTCACCACGTCCCCGGCCACGATCACATGGTCCGGTGATTCCCGGTCAAGGTGACTCAAGACGGCGTCAAGCGCGTGGAGATTTGCGTGTATATCGGAAAGTATCGCAATCTTCATGAAGATTGAGGCCGTATCGTTGTGTTCATGGGGGCAAGATAGCGCATTCCGGCGGAAAAGACTTGCGGATTACGAAGAGAATGGAGAAGATAGACCCTTCCCCTTCGTCAGGTAGAAGCGGTTTGAATCGATCTGAAAGGAAAGACCCATGGCAAGAGACCTTATAAAGATGGTATCCAGCGCCGGCACCGGCCACTTTTATACCACCGAGAAAAACCCCAAAAACAAAGCGGAAAAGCTCGAACTCAAGAAGTATGATCCTGTAGTCCGAAAGCACGTGGTCTACAAGGAATCAAAAATGAAGTAACCACAATTTTTCATTGTGGGGACCGTTCGGGCCGTCTCGATTCCGGGGCGGCCTTTTTTTGTACACGACGGATGCGGTCACGAGGTGGCGCCGGTCATGAAACGGTCGATCCAGCCCGAACATATGGAAATCGCTCCCCCGATGTGGGGGGGATCCGGGGCCTGACATGCGACTGAATCTCCGTGAACGTTTTTCGATCGGCGTCTGCGGCCTCGTCCTGGGATTGCTGGCAGCAGTCCTTGTGGTGTTGAGCATTTCCGTCACCCGCGCCATCAAGAACAACATCAAGCGAGATCTCCAGGCCGCGGAACGAGTGGTCCGGGAGTTTACGGACATTCGAATGCAGGAGCTCATCGCCCAGTCCCGGATGATCGCCGAGATGATTCGAATCAAGACGGTCGTTCTCACTCCCGAACTCGACCAGGCGACCCTTTTGGATACCGCGAAGGACGTGCAATCTGTTGTGGGAAGCGAGTTGCTATCGCTGGTAAACGCCTCGGGTGTCGTGCTCGCCGATGTGATTGAGCCGGATAGATTCGGTTCTTCACTGACCGGCGATGACGCAGTTGTTCAGGCTTTGCACGGGGAGTCGACACACGAGATTCGAGTCATTGGCCGTGAACTCTATGCCGTCGTATCGACACCCATCCTCATGGAGAGAGATGTCGTGGGCGCCCTACGTACCGGTTTCGTCATGGATCGAAGAATCGTTACCCTTCTGGGTGCCATGGCAAACTGCCGGGTCGGCCTCGCGATCGGAGATACTTTGATTGCCGCGACGGAGGACGAGCCGTTGTTTCTGGCCATGGACATCGAGGATAGCGGCGCGTCCGGGTCGGGCGCCGTACTCCGCCGGGTTGACGGGGAAAGATTTCTCTGCCGCACCATTCCGTCCGGAACGGAGAACGGGGTCATTCTCCTCGCCAGATCGCTTGACTATGAACTGATGTTTTACCGTCGGTTGCAAACCGGGCTCCTTCTCGTGGGAGTTGGGGTTCTTGTCCTGGCCTTCGTGCTCAGTGTATTCACCGGCAACAAGATTACCCAACCGATCCAGGCGCTGATGGACGGCGTGCAGCGGATTGCCGACGGAGACTACGCCGCAAGAGTGTCCGTCACCTCCCGGGACGAGCTCGGCGAACTGGGAGTTGCTTTCAACCGGATGACATCCGAGTTGTCCCGTTCCCGTCGCGAATTGACTTCTGCGAAGGAGTACACGGACAATATCATCAGGTCGATGGCCGACGCATTGCTTGTACTTGACGTCGGTGGAACGATACAATCCGTCAACCACGCCGCAAGTAGTCTGCTGGACTATGAGGAGGAGCAACTCGTCGGTAAACCTCTGGCCCAAATACTTGCCGGCGCGGAGGACGAACTTGCCATGAAAATTCAGAAAGATGCGGAGCACGGGATCACCACGTGTGAGCTGCTTTTGCGGACCCGCGAGTCCGAGGAAATCCCGGTCAGTTTCACTGCATCCGCCCTCCTGGGCGCGGGACCGGGCGAAGACTGGGTGGAGTCGCGCTCCATTGTCGGGGTCGTCGCGATCGCGCGTGATCTTCGGGAGCAGAAGCGGTCGCAGTCTCAGCTCCTCCAAGCCAGCAAGTTGGCGAGTATCGGTGAACTTGCCGGAAACCTCGCTCATGAAATCAACAATCCGATCGCCGTGATCGGCGGGAAGACGCGGCTGCTGTTGAAGAAGAACAAGGAAGCAATGCCCGACAGGGTGGTGGGCGAGTTGGAAAAAATCGCCGGGGTTTCGGAACGAATCAGCCGGATCGTGAGCGGACTGCTGAGTTTTGGGCGCCCCTCCCAGGAGACGAGATCCCAGGTGCAGTTCGAAGTGCCCCTGCACCGGGCCCGATCACTGGTCGAGTATGCAGGGCGACTCGAATCGATTGAAATCCTCGAAGAGTTTGAGCCGGACGCACCCTCCGTTACCGGTAACGCGGCGGAATTGGAGCAGGTTTTCGTGAATCTGATCACCAACGCATCCGATGCGATGCCCGAAGGCGGAACGCTGAAACTTCGCATCCGGCATCGAAAACAGTTTCTCCAGGATGGGCGCCCCGCGGTTGTGGCCGAAATCGAAGACTCGGGAACCGGGATCGATTCAGCGCTGGGCGACCGTATCTTCGAGCCTTTCATTTCAACCAAGGAGGACGGAAAAGGAACCGGCCTGGGGTTGTCGATTTGTGCAGGACTGGTGCGGAGTCATGAGGGAGACATTCTCGCCGAGCCGGTTCACCCCTGCGGAACCCGGTTCATCGTGCGGCTTCCGTCCGGTCCGGCCGGGGAGGTGACCGCGTGAGCGTGCCCAGGATTCTCATTGTCGATGATGAAATCGGCATGCTCGAAATCTGCGAGGAGACACTGCAACAGATCGGACCGGCTGACATTTTCACTGCATCCGACGGGGCCAGTGCCCGGGACCAGATGCGAACCGGGAATTTCGACCTGATTGTCACCGACATTCGCATGCCGGGTTTGAACGGTGTCGAATTGTTGAGGGAGGCAAGGAAGCGCGACCCCGAGCTCCCGATCCTGATGATGACCGCGTATCCGAATGTTGAAACCGCGGTCGAATGCATGAAACTCGGCGCAGCGGATTATCTCGCAAAGCCTTTCATGGAAGAGGATCTGATGGCTGCGGCAACGCGTCTATTGGAGCAGCGCCGGCTTCGCGAAGAGAATCGGACACTTCGACGCCAGGTGGAGCGTCCTTATGCTTTCGACGAGATGGTGGGGGACAGCCCCCTCATGCGGGCGGTGTTTGATCGAATCGATCGGATCGCTCGTGCCGACGACGATGTGCTGATCATGGGGGAGACCGGCACCGGGAAGGAGCTTGCGGCGCGAAGCATCCATGGAAGAAGCAATCGATCCGGGGGGCGGTTCGTGCCTGTCGATTGCGGCGCAATTCCTGAAAACCTGATCGAAAGCGAACTCTTCGGACACGAACGCGGTGCATTCACCGGCGCCAACACGAGAAGTGTCGGGCTGCTCGAACTCGCCGACCGTGGCGTTTTCTTTCTGGATGAAGTCGCAGAGCTTCCAATGCACATGCAGGCAAAACTGCTGCGTGTTCTGCAGGAGCGGAGTGTTCGCCGTGTCGGCGGCAAGAATGAGATAGAGCTGGATGTACGAATCGTGGCGGCAACGAACCGCGATCTGAAACGGGAAGTGAGCGACGGAAGATTTCGGGAGGATCTGTACTTCCGGCTGAACGTGTTGCAGCTGCATCTTCATCCGCTTCGGGATCGCGGCGAGGATGTCCTTCTGCTTGCCGAGAGTTTCCTGTCAAAATCCAGGAATGATTCAGGGGAAAGCGTTGAAGGAATTGACGATGAGGCGGGAGAGATCTTGTCGCGGTATGCCTGGCCGGGAAACGTCAGGGAACTCCTGAACGTAATGCGGCAGGCCCAGGCGCTCTCCGACAGAAAAATGATCGGTGTCCAGGATCTTCCCGATGACGTTGTGATCAGCGCGGGAGAGAACCGTGAGTCTTCCGCGCCCTCATTTTTCGACCTCCGGGATCAGCGGGTTCGAGCCTTTGAAAAGGAATATTTCACCGGGCTCCTCCTCAAGCATGGGGGCGAAGTCTCGTCGGCGGCGCGCGAAGCGGTTCTTCCTCGCGGCACCTTTTACCGGATCCTGGCTAAGCACCAACTGCGGCCGGAAGAGTTTCGGGCGCAGAAGACAGATCCGTAGTTAGAGCGCCGGCGGCAATGTGTCACAGATTTGTGACATCGCCGTCTTCGGTTGTCACCTTTTTGATAGTGGCCGAAACCATGCGAGACCTGTAAGGAATCGTGCCTGATTTTTCCGGGGAATCCTGGTTCCGGGAATGCGAGCTCCGATCTGTGTCTCACCCGTGTGACACATTCGAATTCGGCCCCGTCGTTCACGCCCCGGGAAGCGAAACCACTAGTTGTTGCCGCGGCTTTAGTTACGCAAGTTGACCCTCGTGTGCGGGCGCGATGGCATCGCCCCTGCTAAAACGAATTCACCAGGCTTCGGGCCTGATTGCGAGGAGAAGAGTGTTCATGATTCAAGGAAGATTGTGTCCATGGAGTTTGCTGCTGCTGGGAATCTCCGGACTCTCCGTTCGCGCCGAAGTCATCTCCCTGCCGGCAGTTGCCGACTCCTTCATCATCAGCGATGCTCCGACCAACAATGCGGGCGCCCATGGGTTTTCCGCGATTGGCGTCTCCGGCACCGGCTCCATTCGCAGGGGCCTCCATCGGTTTGACCTGGGGTGTATTCCTTCCGGCTCCGCGGTAACCTCCGCTACCTTTCGAACGAGCGTCGTGGGAACGCCCGGCTTCGGAGATGTGGATTCCAGTTTTGACCTCTCCTTTGTTACGGCAGACTGGACCGAAGGCCATCAGGTTGGGAACAGCGGTAGTCCGGCGTCAATCGGGGAAGTGACCTGGCTGAGCCGCGAGCACGATGTTGTGACCTGGGCTTCGGCCGGAGGCGATTTTTCCGGTTCAGCGAGCGCATCGACTCTTGTTTCCGGCGTGGGTGCATACGCCTGGTCGTCTGCGCAATTGGCCTCGGACGTGCAGGGGTGGATTGATAATCCCGCGTCGAATGCAGGTTGGATTCTTATGACCCAGGCCGAAGGAACGCCACGAACGGCGAGGCGATTCGGATCCCGTGAGGGAGGCAACGCGGCCGTCCTGGATGTCGGTTTCACTCCCGGTGCGGGAGGAGACGGTGATGGAGATGGAATTCCCGATGAGTGGGAATTCCTGCACTTCGCCTGCGCGACCGGCGCGGTCGCCGGCGCTGACGCGGATCACGATCGCGCGACCAACGAAGACGAGTACATCGCCGACACCGATCCGAACGATTCGAATTCATTTTTTGCCGTTTCGAGCATTGAGGCCGGGAGTATCGTGGTGGGCTTTCAAAGCGAGTCGGATCGCTCGTATGATGTGCAATTCAGCGAGAATCCTGTGAGTGGGAGCTGGAGCGATCTGCAGCAGGCGATTCCGGGCGATGGGTCCATCATCCTGGTGACGGACACCAACGAAGCTACTGCCCGGAACTATCGTGTGCGTGTTCAATTGTCGCCGGAGGAATTTTGATCGGAACGATGAGGTATTGGTATAGTAACGACAGGGTGTCCACGAGCCGGTGCTTCATCGTTCCTTTCTTGTTTTCCGAAAAGAGTTCGTAATGCGGACGCGCGGCAAGAGACTAACGCCATGAAGTGACAAAGCATTTCGAGTCTTTGGTTGGCGGGAGCAAGCACCATGAATGAAGGTCATCAGGCCCGGGCTATTCCACGCAGAGAATTTCTGAAATCATCCGGCCTCGTCGCCCTGCTGGGGACGATCAGCATCAAAGTCATCGGATGCGATGGGGAAAAAGATACCGTGGTTTCGGTCCAGACCCGGAACGATACCGCCGCAACGGTCCCGCAGCCGATGGAGTCTGAACCACCACGGGAGCGAAATGGCGATACCAATTCTTCCCGCTCGGGGTCGGAAAGCCCGGGCGAGGTGATGGAGGATCCGCCCCGGCCGACTGCACCTCCGGAGCCCACTCCACCACCGGACCCCGGCCCGGGTCCTGATCCCGGTCCGACGCCGACGACATGCCGGACCGTCAGCGGAGACAGCACCAACGACTTCGGCCATTCTCACCCCTACTCTCTCAGTGCCGATGCGCAAGAAATGGGTTCGGCGGTTTCACTTCTTCTGCAGTGCGCCGCCGGGCACAAACATACGGTGAGCCTCAGCGGCGCGGAAGTGTCGTCGGTTTGTGATGGAGCCATGGTCGTAAAGGAGTCGACCTTCGATGCGGGGCATACGCATTCGGTGATGTTTAATGCCTGAACATTCCAACCTCGATTGGTAAGCGCAGAATCATGAAAAGGGGAGCTAGCTTGAGCACCGTAAGGACCATTTGCTTCATGGGTTGCATGGTTGCCCTGGGCCATGTCGCAGTTCCGTCGCTTTTCGGAGAATCACCGGATGCGGTGGAGATGGCGGATTTCGAAGTGTCGGACCCGTCGGACCGGTCTGATCGGCCGGATCCCCTGAGATGGGGACAACAACGATACGCTCCGGTGGAGAGAGCCCTCGACGTCCCGCTGCCACGCACGGTGCGCAAGGGGTACCTGCAATTCGTCATCGGACACCGTAACCGGACGCCGGTAGATGAAGATACCTTTCACAACTTTTTCGGCTTTGACGGCGGCAATCTGAAGATCGGGTTGGGTTTGTACTACGGGCTCCTCGACAATTGGGATGTGGGCGTATACAGGCTGAATGGAACCGTCGAAAAATTCGACACCTGGCAGTTCAGCACCAAGTGGCAGGCGCTTTCCGAAACCAACCGATGGGTTGATTTCGCCGTGCTTGGCGGCGCCTCCCTATACACCATCTCCGGGGAGGAGGAAGATTGGGGAGGCTTCGTGAGTCCGCTCTTCGGCAGGAGCCTGGACGAGAGACTGTACGCGAGCGTGGGCGCTCTGTATCACAGCAACTCGTCCGCGCTTGACAAGACCGCCGCTGACGAGGACGACAGCACTGCCGTGCTGGGCTCCCTCACTGCGCGGATATCGCCCCGGGTCATGTTGGTCGGCGAATTCAGCACCCCCGTGGCCGGGTACCAGGCAAGGTCTACCGCCTGGGCGGGCGGAATCAAGTTTGTGACGTGGGGACATTCTTTCAGCTTTCTCGCGGGCAATACGCAATCGATCAGCCTGGACGGTCTCGCCGCCGGCACTGCGTTGAGGGGAGATGATGTCGTTCTCGGCTTCGTAATCACCCGGGACTTCAAATTGATGGGCCGGTAAGCTGTAACGTCGTACCGCCGCCATGAAATCAATTCGCACTCATTGCTCCCGCCGAAAATTCTGTTCCCGGCTTCTGCCTGCGAGCGTGTTAATGAGTCTCGCGCCGGTTGCTATTCAGGCAAGGGACGGGGCAAAGAAAGTCGCAATTCCCCTGAAGAAGGTACCGGATCTGCGGGAGACGGGTGGAGGCGCCCTGATTCGCCTCAAAGGGAAGTCAATTCTACTGATTCGTACGAACGAGGATACCGTGGCGGCGCTGGATCCGGTGTGCACCCACAAGGCGTGCGACGTATTGTACAAGAAGGATTGGGGCGAGATCCGGTGTGATTGTCATGGTTCGACGTATGATGTGCAGGGCCGCGTTACCAACCCTCCTGCAGAGTTGAACCTCTCCTGGTACCGGACGACGCTGGAGCAAGACCGGATCGTATTGAGCCTGGAAATGCACCCCGGGGCGGCCGTCGGTCAAGCCGAAGAGTAGCGGCCGGTCACCCGGATTTACTCCGAATCCGAATCCGAATCCGTTTCCGGCGGATCTGAAAACAGCTTCAAGAAATCTCCGTACCCTTCTTCTTCCAGACGGTCAGCCGGGACAAATCGCAGGCTGGCGGAATTGATGCAGTAACGCAGCCCGGTGGGCTGGGGTCCGTCATCGAACAGGTGTCCCAGGTGAGAATCGCCGTACTTCGAGCGCACTTCCGTACGTTTCATTCCAAATTTCCGGTCAACTTTCTCTACAATGTCCGAACCTTTGATCGGGCTCCAGAAGGAAGGCCAGCCCGTGCCTGATTTAAATTTCTCGGTCGAACTGAACAGGGGTTCCCCCGATACGACATCGACATAGATCCCCGGCTCCTTGTTGTCGTAGAATTCATTACCGAACGCCCGTTCCGTACCGTCCTCCTGCGTAACCTGGTATTGCAGGGGCGTCAGCTTCTCCTTGAGTACTTCGTCGCTTGGCTTCTCATACATGGCGTTGGAATCTCCTTCCTGGGGCATCGGGGTGACTGCCTTTTCCGCCGCACATCCCGCGGTAATCAGAAGCAGCGGTACAGAACAATGTAACAGAAATTTCATCGAGTCTCCGGTTTAGACGTCCATACCTCAGACCTGGGTATGAGTCGCTACGTTCATTGAGAACCTTACATCCGAACCGTGGCGAGAACAAGCACTGCGGAGCCCTGAAAGCCGCTGCCCAAGCCATGCCGTCTGCTTCCGGCGATGACTTTTTGTGTCGATATGGGTGCCAGGGATATTTTACGGTCGCACCATGGCTTTCATTTCCAGTTCGATCCTGCCGCGCGAAACAACGCCGGTCCAATCCCGTTGGCGCCGGATCGTCACCCCGATCCCGGTCCCGGATTCGATCCCGGTTATTGAGCGGCTTCGGGCGGTGGAGCCGGTCTCGATGACTGCCATGCCGCCGGTGCTGTGGCACGAAGCCGAGGGGTTTCTCGTTCGTGATCCTTATGGGAACCAGTGGATCGACCTCACCAGCGCGATCGTCATGGCAAATGCCGGACATAGTCATCCGCGGATTGTGGAGGCGATTCATCGCGCCGCCGACAGAAAGTTGCTGGCGACCTACGCATTCCCCGCGGAAACGAGATCGCAGGTGCTCGAGCGATTGGTGTCGTTGTCGCCGATTCCCGATTCGAAGGCGATCCTCTTCAGTTCCGGCACCGAAGCAACCGAGGCGGCGATGTTTGTCATGCGCCTTCACGGGCGGGCCATTCATCCGGAGAAGGTGGGGATCCTGAGTTTCGCCGCGGGCTACCATGGCCGAACCCTTGCCGCATCGATGGCCGCCGGAACCCCGCGTCCCGAAGATTGGATCGGACGCGAACAACTTCGGCACTACCAGATTCCCTTTCCGTTCAGCCCGGCCTGTGCGTGGGGACACGATGCCGCGAAGGTTTGCGATGAAACCTGTTTTGAACGATGCCTGGAGTCGCTCGATCAGAGAGGAATCAAGCCCGAACAGATCGCGGGATTCATTGGAGAGGCCGCGCCCGGATGGGCGACCTGGCCGATTCCCCCAAGGTTTGCCGAAGCGATGAAAGCGTGGGCGGTTGAGCACGATATTCTGATCTGTTTCGACGAAGTGCAATCGGGATGCGGGCGGACGGGAAGATGGTTCGGGTTCGAACACACGGAAACGCTTCCGGACCTGTTTACGCTGGGAAAAGGCCTGTCGTCCAGCCTCCCGGTTTCTGCGCTTGTCGGTCGCCGCGAGATCATGGATCTGCCGCCTCCCGGAGAGATGTCGAGTACCCATGGAGGAAATCCGTTGTGCGCGGAAGTCGCACTTGCGAGTTTGCAGGTGATCGAGGAGGAGGGCCTGGTCCGGAAATCCGCGGAAACCGGAGAGCAGGTTCTGAACGTTTTGAAGGGCCTCCAGGACGAGTTCCCCGATCGGTTCCTGTCCGTCAGCGGGCGCGGACTCTTCATATCCGCACACCTGGTGGATCCGGCAACCGGCGAACCCGATGTCAGGCTGGCCGACGAAATTGCGGAAACCGCCGTGCGGCGTGGTGTCATGATGTTTGTCACCGGCCGGGGACTTCTCAAGATTGCCCCGCCGTTGTGCATAGATCCGGAAGCGGCAATAGAAGCCGCCGGGGTGATTCGCGAATGCTTTCAAGAGTTCACTAATGATTGATTCGATATGAGCATAGAAATTGAGCCATTCGGCGATCTATCCCGGCGATTCACGATTACAAACGCAAACGGTTTGTCATGTTCGCTGATCTCCTATGGAGCAACCCTTGTTTCTCTTCGCGCTCCGGATCGGGATCGAACGTTCGAAAACATCATCCTTGGGCTCGACACCCACGAAGCGTACGTCCGGGACCCGAATTATCTTGGATCGACGGTAGGGCGATTTGCCAATCGAATCGGCGATTCGGCCTTTTCGATCGATGGCATCCGGTACGAGGTGCCCGTAAACGAGCCACCCAATCATCTTCATGGAGGACCCGATGGGTTTCATCAGAAAATTTGGGAGGCGGAAGTCCTCGACGAGCACAGCGTGCAGTTTCGTTGTGTGAGTCCGGACGGGGAAGGGGGGTATCCCGGAACCATGGCCGCGATGGTCACCTATGTGCTCAACGATCGAAATGAACTGGCCATGAACTACGAGGCGTCGGCGGACGCGCCTACCCTCGTGAACATGACCAGCCACGCGTACTGGAACCTCGCGGGAGCGGGAAACGGGAATGTTTTACGGCACGAAGCGAGGTTCGATGCGGACGCCTACCTGGAAGTGGATGAGGGCCTGATCCCGACGGGTCAAGAGGTTCCCGTTGACGGCGGCCCGCTGGACTTTCGAGAGTGGCGACCGATCGGGGACCGGCACCGGGAGGCCCCGCTGGCGGCGAAGTGGGAGCGCGGCTACGATCATTGTCTCGTGATCCGGCGCGGCGACGGTTCTTCTCCCGCGGCGGAGGTGTACGAACCCCGAAGCGGCCGGTTCATGGAGGTGCGTACGACGCAACCCACCTTCATGTTTTACTCAGGCAACAATCTGGATGGAGTGCGTGGCGCGGACAATCGCACATACGATCAGTACGGGGGGCTCTGCCTGGAAATGCAAGGCTACCCGGACGCTCCGAATCATCCCGATTTTCCATCCGCCATCCTGCGGCCGGGCGAAACCTACCGCGAACAGACGACGTACCGGTTCGGTTTCCGGTAACCTCACGGGACGCGAAGATTCTTAATTGGATCAATATCGATATTCCTTTGGATCGGTTCGCCCGTTGCGATCACGGTTCCGTCTTGCAATACGGTGTAGTGAATCACGGCGTTGTTGGGGACTTTAAGAGATTGCTCAAAAAGCACCTTTCCGTTGGTTCGCCGTAGGCTCACTGTCAGAAACTCTCCGGGGATTTCTACGGTAGCGTTACCCAGTGGCGCAACGGTCGCCAGCAGCACGTTGTTCACAAACAGATCCACGGGAAATTCAGCCAGGTTTTCAGTCTTGATTTGCTCGTCGCTTCCACCGACCACGTCGGGTCGTCGGATGTTTCCCGCGGTGGCGACCACCTGACCGTTCTCCAGCACGATGTATTCGGCGAAGGTATTTGCGGGAATTTCCGCGAGTTGGCTGAATAACTCCTCGCCGGCAGCGTCTCGGATGGAAATCTGTCGCAGCCCATTGCCGGCTCGCGCGCCTCCCCGCAGCCCCGGCTCCACGGTGAGCTGCAATTCCTCGTCAAGAAAAAGGAAAACCGGCTGATTCCAGCCATTGTCGATTCGGATGGCTCCGTAGTCCGGGACTTCGTCCTGTTCGCACGCCCCGCAAAACACTCCTACTGCGACCACCACACCAGCCATTGCGGTTGTAGATTTCATGTCTCCTCCACGGTTGAAGTTTCCTGTCGGTCATCCAATCGGGTTCTTACGAGTTTTCGACGTCAGGTTACGGATCTGGCGGACATGGGTCCTTAGAGGTGTTCGATCTTTTTGTAGGTCAGCCCTTTCTCGTTACCACGACCGCGAATTTGATCTATATTCAAGGTGGCTACGTTATCCTGATTCACTCAATTTGCCGCGCGTCAAATCCAACGTTCGACGCAGCGCCGTTTTAGACCGCTCCACCGTTTCCCACGGATCAGCTCCGGGCGCGGTGCGTATTTCCACCGACACGATCGGTCTCCGGCGCGCGAGAATTCCGGTTTCAACGCCTCTGGTAAGGACGCGGGCGAAATCCTCGACATCCGACACGCCGGGCGGTCCAGGTGGACCGTGGGTATCGCCGAATGCAGGGTGGGCATGATCGAGCACCGGATTCGAAAAGTGGATTTCCAGGACGCAGGATCCGAGACATTCAAGGGATTGCTCGGGCGCCTCTCCCAGAAGTACGGCGTGGCCGGTATCGAGGCATAGCCCGGGAACCGGGAAGGACTCCTGCAAGCGCTCGACGATTGCGACGGCCTCGGCTGTCGGACCGATCAGCCCCTTCTTGTGGATGTCCCGGTCCTGGGGCTCTATCAAAAGGCGCATGCCAGGATAGGTCGCTACGACTTCGCACAATCTGTTGAGGCTTTCGTACAAGGCCTCCGTCGCCGCCGCTCGACGATCTTCACCAGGATCGGGGCCGCACAATATGCCGATATTACTCACGCCACATTCCGCGGCCTGGCTGATCCGTTCCGTGATCCTCGCCACGGATCGAGTTCGCAGGTGCGAGTCCGTGGAGCAGAGGTCCAGGTTTTCATCGCCAAGCACCATCGATGTCCACTGCGTGAGGGCAATGCCGTGGGACTCGACGGTCTTCCTGATCCTCTTCCGGTCCTCCCCGTTGTCTACCTCGGCGATCGCAATGCCCCCGAAGAAACCCTCTTCTGCAACCTGGGCAACCGCTTCGGCCACGACTCCCTTCTCCTTCCGGTAGGCGAAGTGCGTTTCACAGAGGATCAGGCCGGGAATCAGAAGCTTGTCTACGTTCATCACTCACGATCGTACCCGATGGGGTCGGATGAACTCAACAAAATGCGGGGCGTCCAATCGGCTTGCGTTGATAGGATCGCGGGGATATTCGAATGTCGATGTTGGACTGCGGTGAAGACTATGATGATGGCTGTTCCGAAAATGGGGATTTGCCAGAATAAGAATTTCTTCGAAGGACCGGACACGTTGTTACCTTTTATGCCGCAACAAATTGTTGTTCGAGGCGGCTCTCCGGGTTATTGGGATGGATGCTTTCTTGACAACCGACCGGAGACGGCGGCTTAGTGAAAACTTTAATTGAGGAGTACTAAGATGAAACGAATCATCGTCACAGGGGCCATGGGTGGAACGGGAACCTCTATTGTTTCCGTTCTGGAGGAGCGTGGGTTCGACGTCGTAAGCATGGACCTTGTTCTGCGGACCGAGGCATCGCCGGCCAATTATGTCTGTCATGATCTGCGAGAATCGGCAGGGTTGAGTGATCTCTTTGCCGGGGCCGACGGCGTCGTTCACTTCGGCAGCCCGCCGGGGGATGGGTGGATGAGTACGACGGAGGGGTATCACCAGGTTGCCACCGCCGGTTTCAATGTGTTTCAGGCGGCGCGAAACGCGGGGATCAAGCGCATTGTCTGGGCATCGAGCATCGAAACGTACGGGGATCAGACCCTGCAACCGGCGCTTCCGGTCACGGAAGAGAGCAACGTGGCGCCGCCCGGGATCTACGGATGTTCCAAGCTCTTGCTGGAGCGGTTGGCGATCGATTACTGCCGTTGGCACGGCATGTCGATCGCCGGGTTTCGCCTTGCCCGCATCATTTACGACAACGATTTTGGACGGGCGAAATTGAAACGCATTGTCGACGACGAAGGGACCGGAAGCGATTGTTTCTGGGGCTACGTCGATGCCCGCGACGTCGCCACCGCCTGTCTTGCCTGGTTGGAGTCTGATCGGCAGGGGGCGGAAGTGTTTAACCTTGCCGCGGATAATGTGCACCAGGAAACGCCGACGGCGGAACTTCTGAAGAAGTATGGCTACGGCCATTTTGAAGTCCCACCGCTCGATTTCCCGCACCAGACTCCGTTTTCAACCGCGAAAATTCGCGGGATGCTCGGATGGAAAGAGGTGTATGATTGGCGAGCTATTTTGAAGTAGAAAAGCCCGTCCATGCCGCGCCGTAGTGAAAGGAAGGCCGGTTCGCTTCCCTTCGTGTCTGGCCGATGACTCCAGCGTGGCAGCCTCCGCTCTTCGCTGTGCTGCGAGCGGAGGCTGGCGGAGAGGGTGGGATTCGAACCCACGGGACGCTATAAACGCCCACACGAACTCCAATCGTGCGCTTTCGACCACTCAGCCACCTCTCCACGGGCAACTTCAATGTTCGTGCTCGAACATCGGGTGTTCGACGTTCCTCGCTGGAAAATCGCCGCTGCATAGAACATGAATTCGGCGGTTTTGCCAATGGAAATCCGCTTCCCGGCTTGCCTCGGATGCCGAATCAGGCTCAAATGCGCAACCATGCAAAAGAAAACGACACTTCCCCGATCTATTTCTAGATACGCGCTCCTCTTCTCCCTGGTTCTTGCCGGCGTTACCGGTCCTGTTCCTGAAATTCAGGCGGAAGACGAGCCCCTGGTAATTCGTTCCCGCCGAATCGACGAACCCAAGGAGGATCCGGATGCAGAGCCCGGGGTTCCCACCGAGGGCAATATTCTGATCGGGGTCGAGTATGTGAACGTCGTGGGATCTCTGGGGAAAGGAAATGTGCCCGAATTTATCGGCCAGACCGGGGCACAGGTGGTCAAGCATGTTCCTTTTCAATTGAATTGGGGGGAGATGCAGCGCTCCGCAAAAGCGGGCTATTATTTCGGCCGCATGGACGGATTCGTGAAGACCTACCAGGGAGCGGGCATTCCTCAGATCATGCTGTGCCTGATGTCTCACTCCAAGTGGGCATCCAAGGAAGTCGCAAAGAAGAAAAGGATCGTGAACCCGGTCCCGAAGCCGGAAGCGCAGGTCGCGTACGTAAATTGGATTCGATCCGTGGTGGAGCGATACGACGGCGACGGGGTCTCGGACATGCCGGGGCTCAGATTTCCGATTCGGCTCGTTGAAATCGGCGCAGAACTTTCTGCCTTGGAGCCGGAGCCGATCGAAGAATACGTCGAGATGCTCGAGTTGGCTTTCGGCGCCGTCCGTCAGGCCTCCCCGGACGTGCTGGTAGCCCATGCCGCGTTTCTTCCCACCCTCGCGTTTCGTGATGATCCGGAACCGGGGGAGTACGAAGCCGGATTCGCGTCGGTACCCCAGCGGATTACACCTCATTCCCTCGACTCCATGAGAGCGGTGCTCCAGCGACCGGATCTATTCGACGTCGTGAACTTTCACTCCGTGGGGCACGTTTCGGAAATCGAAAGAATCGTGCCGTGGTTGCGCTGGGAGATGGAGCAGCGCGGGTACGAAAAGCCCATCATCATCAGTGATTCGTCAACTTCCCCCCTCGTCGCGTTCGGCTCTCCGACAGTTTGCGAAGGAGATCCTCAAGAAATGGGGATTCTGTTTCCCCCTGCCACTGAAGATGACCGCTGCCGGCTCGCCTCATATTTCCACGCGCTGCACAAGAAGAACCTCATGATGTTGGAGTGGACCTACGAGATGGCTGCCGCGGACCTCGTTAAGCGGGTTGTGATTGCCGCCGAACAGGGAGTCACGCTTATCAATGTCGGATTCATCGAAGACCTGGTCAACGAGGATCCTCCGTTGGGTCGCGAGGATATCGGAATCGGTTCCTGGGCCGGTATGTTCGATTTGCGGAACAAGCGTCCGCGACCCTCCTTTTTTGCCCTCAAGCAGCTCACCCGGCAGCTACGGAACTATCAGAAAGTCGAGAGGATCAAATCTGACGATGACCAGATTCGAACCTACCGCGTTCTCTCCGGCAACAAGCGGGAGCTGTGGATTGCCTGGTTGGAGCCCGACAAGGTCCTGCTGCCCGGAGATCCCTATCCCAAGTTCGAGGTCGACCTGCCGGTCAAGGCTTCCAGTGTCATCGTCGAACCGATGGGTAAGCGGCTGGGTCACGCAAGCGGCGCACGCAAAACCAAGATGGTCTCGAAGAACGGGGTCACAGTTCACCTGCGCCCGACGCCGATATATGTTTTCTCATCGTTCTAGAGTCCCTTCAATTTCCCCCTTCATCGTGGATCCTGCCGGATCCGGGCGGAATCAGGGCCTCCGGCTCAGCTGAAGGTTAGCCCCCCCCGGTATTACGCGCCGTGGTTCTATGGCGAAAGAGCTGCGTCCACCGCGGCCGGGAACAGTTCAACGACATCGCCTGCCAGGCGGAGGCTTACGCAGGAAAGGCTGTCGTGGTCGGTTTCACCTTGATTGATGATCACGTAAGGGACTCCTCTTTGCGCGGCGAGGAGAGGAATGGTCGCGGCGGGGTTGACGCTGAGGGTGGTTCCGAGCGCGACCACCAGGTCTGCGATGCCGGCCGCATCTGCGGCGCGACGCATGTCATCCTCCCGCAGGGACTGCCCGAAGCTGATTGTCGCCGGTTTCAACAATCCGCCGCACTCGCAGACCGGCGGTTTCCGGGTCTCCCGAAAGGAATCGAAGTGAGCCTGGGGATCGGACAAGTTTCCGCAGGACTGGCATTCGACTCGACGATTCGTACCGTGCACTTCCACCAGCCGTTCGTTGGACGTACCCGCTTCAGCGTGTAATCCGTCGATATTCTGCGTAACAACCAATGTCAATTTTCCGGCCATCTCAAGCCGGCGGATTGCGAGGTGGACTGCATTCGGCTGCGCCCGGCGAAATCCATCCCACCCCTCGAGCTTGTAATCCCAATGCTCGATGCGGGCTGCCTCGGAGTTCATAAAATCCTGGTAATAAACCGGCTGACGCGTCTTCCACACCCCTTGGGGACCCCGGAAATCGGGAATGCCGCTTCCAGTAGATATTCCCGCGCCCGTGAACAGCAGGATCCGGTCGTGATCGCGGATGAATCGAAAAAGTGCGTCGTCACTCATGCCATGGGTATACCTAGCAAAACCAGGTCTCCGAGCGTAGCGCGGAATTCATTCCGCGTGCAGGAGTTGCGGACTTCAGTCCGCAGTTTTGGCAGTTTGGGTAGGCTGGGGCTTGTCGTTCGGACCTGCCCACTGCGGACTGAAGTCCGCGACTCCAAACGCGGAATAAATTCCGCGCTACTCGACAACCGTCGCTCCACCATTTAGGATGATGTTTTCCTTTCCATTAAGGAGATTTTCCGAAAATGAGTAGAGCGAATGTTCGAGTGATCAGTGCCGTCGTTCTGGGTTGCCTCTGGGCCGGCGCCGGTTTCGGCCGCGACCAGGAAGTCCGCGACGCGATCGTCAAGATCTACACCGTCCACAACCGGCCCAACTACTACAACCCCTGGTCCATGAACGGGCCCCGGCGGACCACCGGTTCCGGTTGTATCATCGAAAAAAAGCGAATTCTGACCAATGCTCACGTGGTGAGCGATCAAACCTTTATCCAGGTTCGAAAGAACGGGGATCCCAAGCGGTACCAGGCCCGGGTGCTCGCGGTGTCTCATGAGGCGGACCTCGCGCTTCTGACGGTGGAGGATGAGACGTTCTTCGACGATGTCCGGCCCCTGCAATTCAACGGACTTCCCAACACCCAGCAGGAAGTCCTGGTATACGGTTTTCCGCTTGGTGGTGACACCCTGAGTATTACCAAAGGGGTTTTGTCGAGAATCGAGCATCAAACCTACGCGCACAGCTCCTGCAACTTTCTCGCCGGCCAGATAGACGCGGCAATCAATCCCGGCAACAGCGGCGGTCCGGTGATCGTTGGCAACGAGATTGTGGGCGTCGTAATGCAATCGATCAGCAGCGCGGAGAATATCGGGTACATGGTCCCGATGCCGATCCTTCAGCATTTCTTGGACGACATTGAAGATGGCGTCTACGACGGGTTTCCAAGCATTGGAGTCGTGATGCAGGATATGGAAAACCCCTCTCTCCGTTCACGCCACCAGGTCCCCGAGGAAACTACCGGAGTTCTTGTGACTCGAATCCTCGTCGATTCACCCGCGGACGGGGTGCTGAAAACCAATGATGTCATCACTGCATTGGCCGGCCACGATGTGGCGAACGACGGGACGGTGGAATTTCGCGCTGATCAACGAACCGCGGTTTCCTATTTTGTACAGGAAAGTCAGGTCGGAGGATCGATTGATGTTACGATCCTCCGGGAGGGTGAGGAAGTGGACGTGGTTCTCGATCTGGACCGTTCATTGCGCGAAGATTTTCTCATCCAACTCGAGGTCTTTGACACGCTCCCCACGTACTACATTTTCGGAGGGATTGTATTCAGCCCTCTGAGTAAGAATTATCTGCGGGAGTGGGGCGCGAACTGGTACAACGGCGCGCCGAAAGAGTTTATTTCCATCCTGGGTAGCAATTATGTAACTCCCGAACTCGATGAAATCGTGTTTGCAAGCAAGGTGCTCGCGGCCGATGTGAATCTCGGATATCACAACCTGTCGAACTGGATTGTGACCCACGTGAACGAAAAACCAATTCGAAATCTTCGCGAACTTATCTCGATCATAGAGTCGGACAACGGCAGTTCCTACGTTGAGTTCAAGAGTTCTTCCGGGCAGATGGTTGTGCTGGACCGGGAAAAGGTTGCCGCCACCCACCAGGAAATCCTGGACTTGTACCGGGTGCAGGCAGACCGATCCCCCAACCTGCTGGCGACGGAACCCGGAGTCGAAGATGCCGATTGAGGAGGGTTCGGGGATCCGGAAGGGAGGATGGTTAATGCCTGCCGGAATTCACCAACACCGGATGAAAAATTTCCAGCAGATTCGATCTTGCCGCGCCGCGCTTGCCGCCGGCCTGTTACTCATTGGGTCGGCGTTGTTCGCGGAATCGGAGCAGCCCGCCGAGGCTCCCCGGTCGACTTTCGATAATGCGGCCTACGACTATTGGCGGGCGGCGGCCCTGCTGCGGCCGATTGCCAGCAGTAGCGACTTTGACATTGTCCTGTTCGCGGAGCGAGAGGTGGCGAATCTTCCCCCGAGGATCTTTGCCAATCGTCCCGAAGTCGGTCAGTGGCTGGTGGGCGACCATGAAATGGTCCGTGCCCTGGAAGTCGCAGGATCAAAACCCTACTGCGCATTCAATCCGCCGGGACCTCTCTCGGCTACTCCCGATCTGCGCCATCGCCCGCTGATGCGGTCGGTCATGATTCGCGCCATTACCTATGCCAACGCGATGGAGTTCGTGAACAGGCGGGGGGAGGCCGCCGCGGTGTACGCGGACCTGTTCCGCATGCTCGATCACCTGAATGCCGACCAATCCTGGGCCTCCTCCTACTACACGATCGGTCAACTTCCAACCCTGGTTCGCGCGGTGGAAGGGTTCCTCTCCCGGAGGCCGCCGCGGGAGGATTTGGAGCCCCTGTTTGCCTATTTCGAGAAGATCGAATATCCGCACTTCGCCCAGTGTGCCTATTTGCACAATGAAATGCGCGAGTATGCCCGCTGGCTGATGAAAGAGCCGGGTCCCGCTGAAAAGAAGCTGGCAAAGTTCTATGGTGACCGTCCTGAAAAACCTGCTGTCGACCGGCTGGTGCAGTTGGACGAGGGAGATCGAAGAGCTCTCCTGGTTACCTGGTTGCGCGGGTATGAAGAGGAGATCACCGCACTTTGTGCGGCGACAACGCTACCCTACCCGCAGGCGCTTCAGGCCATTGCCAATATTGACGATCGGATTCTTCAACTCCGCGACGCCCCGGATTCACCGGAATTGAATCCGGTGGTGCCGCTTTTCATGCCCCCGATGAAGACTACCTATGAGCAGTACGTGGCCGCGGAAGCAATGTTCCTGATGGTTTACCACCTGCTGATCGCCACCGAATATCGGGATTTTGTGGGGGCGTGGCCCGAGTCCTCCGAGTTGATCGTGCAGTTCGCGCGGGAGACGTTGCCGCCGGATCCCTTTACCGGCGAGCCATTCGCGTACGACCCCGACAAGGACGGCCCACGTATTTCCGCGGGTGCTCCCAAATGGTTGAAGAAGGATGATCGGTATATTCTGAGACTTGACCTGGGGAAAAGGGCACAAGAGGACGACAATCGATTAAAGGCATACCTGCGAAACAAGAAAATGCAGGACAAGAAGCAAGAAGTGGAGGAGGAGGGGGCCGAAACCCGGGAAAAATCAAAGCCGCAGCAAAGCAGTGAACCCGGGAGCGCCGAGGCGATATCGCGAGCCAGGAAGCGGCGGTAGGTTACTTCACTTGGGAGACGATTGCAGAAAACCCGGCGGGATCATGAATTGCGATCTCCGAGAGCATTTTCCGATTCAAACCAATGTTTGCCTTGGTCGTGCCTTCGATGAAGCGACTGTAGGTGATATCGTTCATCCTGCACGCCGCCGAAATCCGGGCAATCCAAAGCGAGCGAAACTGGCGCTTCTTTAGCCGGCGATGCGCCGTGCTGTTCGCCATTGCATGTTTTACGGACTGGTACGCTTGCCGGAGCGTTTTGCTGCGGGCTCCGCGAAACCCCTTCGCCCGTTCGAGAACGCGTTTTCTCCGTTTTCGTGATGCAGGTGCGTTGGTTGCTCTTGGCATGAGTTATCTCTCTGCAATCATCAGGGAATGAGGTGCGTGAAGCGCTTCAAGTCGGATTCATGCACCATGGTACCGCCGCGAAGATTTCTCTTTCGCTTGGTCGACTTGCAGTTGAGCAGGTGTCGCCGTCCCGGCTGGTGCCTTTTGAGCTTACCCGACGCGGTGCGTTTGAAGCGTTTGGCCGCTCCCTTATGTGTTTTCATTTTTGGCATAATAAAACCCCTGAATCCGGCCCTTGCTAAGCCCCGGCCGCTTTCGGGAAGCGTGCATGTGTACTGCAGATCGGAAAGGCCGTCCAGACTTTATGACAAAAATCTTTGGGAAAAAGCCGAACCTGGAGAAAGATTTCGGAATTCCTTCGGATTTAGCCGCATTGTTCCGCCTCTTTCGCATGGTATCCGTTCGCACAGTGGATAGCCCGCGTCTCCAATGCCCCCCCGGGTCAGCTCAGAATGCGAAGGCAGGGATTGGGCTCCACGATGCTCAATTCATGAACCGGTCCTGCTCTCGGCCGGCTTTGGAAGGCCTACCTGCACCCGCCGTCAGCTCTCCGCGGCGGACGCTTACTCGCCGGCTTTCTCTTCCTTCTTCCGCCCGGCGCCTCCTCCGGACTTGATCGGGGAGAGGAGCATGACGAGATTTCGACCAATCATGCGGGGCAATTGTTCGGCGGTTGCCTGATCCTTTAGATCCTCGATCACCCGATTCATGACATCGAATCCGAACTCCCGGTGATCGTTTTCGCGGCCCCGGAAGTAGAGAGAACACTTTACGCGGTGTCCCTGCTCAAGAAAGTCAGTTCCGCGGCGCAGCTTGGTCTGATAGTCATGTTCCCCGACATTTGCGTGAAACTTGATCTCTTTCACCCGGGTCTGTCCGCTCTTTTTACCCTTCTCTTTTTTCCCGAGCTCGTACTTGTACTTTCCGTAGTCCATGACCCGGCAGACGGGTGGCCGGGCCGTGGAGGCAACTTCGACAAGATCGAGTTCCCGCTTCCTGGCAAGTGCCAATGCTTCACTGGTGGGAACTACGCCGACCTGACTTCCGTCAAAGTCGACAAGGCGAACTTCGGGGACGCGGATCTTGTGATTGACCCGTGTCATATCTCGGGGATAGCGGTTCGTACGATTCTGGCGAATAATTAGCCTCCGGGGTTGTGATGAGTGACTGCGAAAAGCATCGATTGGTCAGGTTGAGCCGTTCGGCTCGGTGGGTGCGCCCTTCGATGAAACTTCCGCTGCCAGTTGCTCTACGAATGCCTGCAATTTCATCGGACCTTGATCGCCGGCGACGCGGCTTCTTACCGCCACTTCCGACTGCTCCATCTCTTTCGGTCCAACGATCAACATATAAGGGACTTTTTCCAACTGCGCATTGCGGATCTTCGCTCCAACCTTTTCGGAACGAGTGTCCACAGATACACGAAACTCTTCCTGGGACAAATTCTGGCAAATCTGTTCTGCGTAGTCCAGCTGTTTTTCGGTCAAAGGCAGCACCCGGACCTGCTCGGGAGCGAGCCACAGCGGAAAAGCGCCGGCATAGTTTTCCAGTAAAATCCCGAAAAACCGTTCCAAACTTCCAAAAAGCGCCCGGTGAACCATGTAGGGTTGATGGGTTTTCCCATCTTCACCGGTATAGGCCATTTTGAATCGGGCCGGCAGATTGAAATCGAACTGAATGGTGCTCATTTGCCACTCACGGCCGATGGTGTCCCGGACTTTCATATCGATTTTCGGTCCGTAAAAAGCCCCTCCGCCCGGGTCGACTTCGTACGGCAATCCGGCATCCTGAAGCGCCGATTCCAGGGATTCAGTCGCTTTCACCCACTGGTGATCTTCCCCGACCGCCTTATCAGGACGGGTCGCGAGGTAGTAGCTGATCTCGGTGAACCCGAAGGCGGCCCACAGGTCGATCGCAAAGCGGAGGACTTCGCTGATCTCGTCCTTGATCTGGTCCCCGGTGCAGAAAATGTGCGCATCGTCCTGCGTAAATCCTCTCACTCGAAGCAATCCGTGCAGTACCCCGGCTTTTTCGTAGCGGTACACCGTCCCGAGCTCTCCCATGCGGATTGGAAGCTCGCGGTAGGAGCGTTTCTGCGACTGGAAGATCTTGATGTGAAACGGACAATTCATCGGCTTCGCGTAGTATTCGTTGCCGTCGACGTCCATCGGCGCGTACATGCCCTCGGAATAAAAATCCAGGTGCCCCGAAGTTTCCCACAGCTTGGAGCGGCCGATATGGGGGGTGTAGACCAGGTCGTATCCCGACTTGTAGTGGGTGTCCCGCCAGTACGATTCGATCAGGGTCCGTACCCGCGCGCCCTTGGGGTGCCACAGAATCAGTCCCGGCCCGATGTCGTCCTGGATGCTGAACAGATCGAGCTCTTTGCCGAGCTTTCGGTGATCCCGCTTCTTTGCTTCCTCGAGCCGCTTGAGGTAGACGCGCAAGAGCTTCTCGGTGGGGTGGGCCGTCGCGTAGACCCGTTGCAGCATCGGGTTGGTTTCGATACCGTGAAAATAAGATCCGGCCACCGACAGCAGTTTGAAGGCCTTGATCTTAGCGGTGCTTTCCACGTGCGGGCCGCGGCACAAATCCAGGAACTCGCCATTGCGATAAAAAGTGATTTTGTCACCATCCGGAATTTCGCCCAGCCGTTCGACTTTGTAGCGCTGTCCCTTTTCGTCGATGATTCCCCGGGCTTCCTCCCGCGAAACCTCCATCACTTCGAAGGGTTGGTCTTCCGCAACAATCTTGTTCATCTCCGCTTCAATGGATTCGAAATCCTCCGGAGTCAATCGGTGCGGCATGTCGAAATCGTAGTAGAATCCGTCTTCGGTCGGAGGCCCGATATCGAGCTGGACGTCTTCAAACAGTCGGCACACCGCGGCCGCCATCACGTGGGCGGCACTGTGACGCATTCGATATAGATCTGAATTCGGGTCTAATTTCATGATTTCTACGTTGCCTTGAAAACGGGAGATGATAGTTTACCCCGAAATCCGTTCAAGTTAATTGGAGGATGGATCATGGCTTTCCTTACCCCGTATTTACCGTACCTGTACTATTTGATCGCCGGCGCAGTCGCCGGTTGGCTCGCCGGTAAGATCGTGAAGGGAAGAGGTCTTGGACTATTCGGCAACACGATCGTTGGTATCGTGGGCGCTCAAATCGGAGGCTGGCTGTTCAGATACCTGGGAATCTTTGCCGGTTACGACCTCCTCGGAGGCATGGTTACCGCCGTCATCGGGGCCGTGGTCCTGCTCACGGTGGCGAAATTCTTCCACCGCCTCTGAGCTTAAGACCGGTACGGCCGCGAAGGCGCGTTGCAGGGGCACCGATTAGCTGTCGAGGGCGGGTGGCCCGTATATCAGGACCTGGATGGCCCTCAGCTCGAAACAGACTGGCGGATCACTGCCGGGTGGCAATTCGCCTGGTAAACCGGTGCATCCGCAGGAGATACCGAACTTTCCCGACTTCCCGATCAGAAATTTTCAGTGTTGTGCGGGCGGATCGGGATGGTAATTTATATCGGAACAGGTGCATCAAGGAGATTTCATGAGAGGATTGGTTTTTGGTCTATTCGCGGGTGTCGCATGCATCTTCGCTTTCGATAGTAGTTTCCCCGTATTCGCCCACTGTGTTGAATCCGCGGTGCTGGGTGACGGCTTTTGTCTTCAGGGTCGAAGCGGCACGGACCCAGCTGGGAATCCTGTTACCCTGCTTGCCATGGCATCGCGCAAGAAAGATCAGGCGGAAGCTTCCTCCGCTTCAGAGAAGCCGGCGACACTCGGGCCCGGACCCTGGACCGTTGTTGAGATAAACGGAGAATCCACCGCCGACCCGAAACCGGACATCCTGTTCGACCTCGAGAACAATTCCATCTCCGGTTCAACGAGCGTGAATCGCTACAGTGGTACCTGTGAAGTCAAGGGCAACTCTTTGAAGCTCGGGCCACTGATCTCAACCCGCATGGCGGGCCCGCCGGAGGCGATGGCGCAGGAAACCGAGTTCGTCAAAATCATGGACGGGGAACTGACATGGCGAGCAACGGATGGCGGGGTGGAGTTGCTGAAGGATGGTTCGCCGGTCGCAAGGCTTTCGCCCGCCGAGTGAGCCCCGGATTCAGCACCGCCGGATTTCTTATCACGCTGCTGATGTTTGCCGCCGCGATCTGGGCGGTGGCTGAAACCGGCGTGAACGTCCCACTCTCGATCGTCGCATTCCTGTTGCTCGTCCTGCTGATCTACACCTTCAAAGAACCCGGCGCGAAAAAACTGAAGGCGGCCGATGTCATGTCCGGCGAGGAATTTGAGCAACTCGTCGCAAGATTATTGAGCGCGCAGGGATTCCAGGCGGAGGTCACAACCGCAAGCGGGGATCTCGGCGTAGACGTTGTCGCCCGTGACGCGGAGACTCGAATTGCCGTGCAGGCGAAGCGGCAGGAGAAGCCGGTCTCCCGGCGCGCAGTGAGCGATGCGGTCGCCGGCATGCCCGCCTACGATTGCAATTCGGCCATGGTTGTGACCAACAACTATTTCACCGACGGCGCAAGAAACCTTGCCGAGATGCACGGTTGCGAACTGGTAGACCGGGATGCGCTTTCCCGCTGGATCGACGCCCAAAGCGGGCATTCCGCGTGGCGGATCCTGCTGCTGATTCTATTCGCACTGGCGCTTGCCGCGCTGGTTTTTCTAGGGCGTTGAAATTCGAATTCCGGCCTGCTCGATCGAGCCGGTTGCGGAGCCATACCAGGCTGTTTCGATTCCGGACGCAACAAACGCGCCCAACTCGACCCATAGATTGCTCGAGACGTTCGACGCCTGTTCAATTCGATACGAATTCTGCGCCAGCAGATTCGAAATGGTGATGCAGATCAGGTCGTTGCTCAACCCGAACTCCACAATTTCGGGCCGGGGAATCAGACCGACCCTGAACACCTGGTTGGACTCGCTGTTCAGGCCGATTCCCCCCGCGAGTTCCGACACCCCGCCTCCCGAAAAGGAGAAAGGAGGAATCCCGTCCAACATCCCGGTGGGCGAGGCGGTAACGACCAGGTCAAAGAAATCTCCCGGTTGGGGCGCGTAGGTGAATTGAACTTCGATATCGCCTTCCAGGAGCGCGGTTCCAGCGTCGACCGTTCCATATGCGGTTCCTCGCGCGGTGCCGCCGATATCAAAGACAAGTGTACTGTCCGATCCGACCGTCAGATCGTTTGACACCACCAGGGTGCTGCGGGTGAGCGACACTGTTCCGGACGGGGTGCCGATCCCGGAGCTGAAATCTGTGTGCTTTCCTACGATCGCGGAGTCCGAGAATTGCAGAGTCGAATCGGTGAGGTCAATGCGGCCGCAGGCAGCGATCATCGGGTCAACTCCCGGTCCGTTTTCCATGGATCCGATGTTTCCGCCCACCGCCTCCAGGCTGGAGGATTCAAGCGTCAGCGATCCGTCCGCGAAGCCATTCGCATTGGCGCCCAACGCCGAAACGATTCCAACCCCGAGGAGATTGACGCCCGTCACCACCGCATTGCGAAGGGTCAGATTCGCAGCCTCCACGCGGGAGGTGGCGTCTTCTCCGGGAAGCGCAGCGCCGATGGTCATGCCCGGGGCGCTTCCCGCGAAAGACACGGATGCGGCATCGATAAGGATATTCGCGGAAGCTTCCGCCAGGTCTCCACTTTGGGTCGCGGTAGCCGCGCCCGCGATCAGCGAGTTTATTCCATTCACCTGCGAGGCAGCGATGGACACGGTCCCGGATGAAGTACCGGTTGATGCAGGACCGTTTACCGTGGTGGAGCCGGCGATGAGATTGAAGCCGGATGCACCTTCGCTGGTGATTGGAGCGGAGATGTCGTCGAATAGAAAAGAGCTCGCCGAAAAGCCGGTTTGGCCGCCCACACCGCTTACGGAGGTGATTCCAACGCCGATTCCGGAAGTCGTCAGTTCGGAGTCAACCAGTTCCAGGGAGCCGATTCCGACTCCGCTGCCGTGGACCAGTCCGGTATCGAATCCGCCGTTAACCGTGGCGTTCGAGGCGGTGATGGAGCCCCGCGACTCCAAACCGAATCGCCCCCAACCCAGAAAGCCGGCGAAGTCCAATACAAGGTCGGCGTTTACAACATGCAGGGAACCACTTCCACCGTCCAGGCCCAGAAAAAGGACTCTTGCTTCGGCCGCGGTGCCGGCGATCCCGGCAATTCCGCCATTGTTGATTCGCGCAGAGGTGCCGATATCAGGCACTCCGTTGGTCCAGTTCGATGGGGTGAACCAGTCTTCCTGCACGCCGGGTGATGCGGACCATTCGGTGATTTGTCCATCTGTGGCGGCAGCCGGCCCCACGATCCCCGCGATCGCAAGAATGATGCGGACGGGTTTCACTGCGAGCGCACCCTGTAGTATGCCTCTTGCGTGTGCATCCCGATTGTCTCGTTCTGATATTGCCGCAGTCTGTCCGAGCAGTCTCCGGTCTCATCGCATACCCTGGGTCCCGGCGGCGGCGACATAGGCGGGGACAGAGTCGAAAGGTAGAAGTGCGACGCGGGCGCAGTCCCGGCGTGATTGAAATCAACGATTCGGATTTGGTTCGTGGCGACTACTTCCACCGTTCCCGAGAGGGGGAACGATGCGGAGACTTCTATCAGTACAGAGGCTTCGCAAAGGGCCGCAGCGATCGTTGTCGACGGACTGATGATACCCATCGCAATGGCAGCAATAAGAGCCGGGTGAAGCTTTGCGCTCATTGTAGGCACGTGGTTCCGCCTTTCGTGAGTGTGTAAACCATGCAAGCCAAAAGCACTTTCCTGATGATGAGGGAAAGGGCGCGTGGAATCAATGAAAACTCGCCGGGCCAACCGCTTTCCCACTGCGATCGGCGACGGCGCTTTGGCTACCCCCGGAGGGGCCTGAACCAACGTCTCGAACCTCGCGGCCTGCGCCCCGCCCGAAGCCAATGCGGTGTCGCCGCTTCGTGACGCCTGCGCTGCACCGAGTCAACGGCCCTGGTTCGGGGCCACCGAACTCCACAGAATCAGCCGAAGGCGATCGAAAAGCGTGCCCAATTCTGCGCGGGAGCAAAACTGCGTTTGTCCCGTCCGAACTTGAGGGATACGCGCAGGGCAAGCGGTTGATGAAACCCACTTTGGCGCGGTCCTGGAGATTCACATTCTTCATTGCAGAATAGCCTGTTTTTCTCTGTTTATGACGGCTTTTCCGGTTCGGCTTGAGTCAACTCGACTTATAAGGTGAAATTGTCGAGATCGTGATTCGGGGCTCTTACACCAGGGGATGAGAGAGAGCATGAATTTTGTACAGATCGTTGCGGGAGTCGTTGACATTTCCGTACCGTGAAATCGATTCGGAGCATTCGAGGAGTACAGGAATGAACAAGACGCATTCCCGGGAATGGAACGTTCTGTTGGCTGCAGGCGTCGGCCTCGTCCTCGGTGGAACCGCCGTGGACGCGGTGTTGCTTTCATCGCTCGGAATCCGTGAAATCAGCATGGACCATACGGCAATGGCGAAGGGATCGATTCTACCCGGTTCATCGCGTGAGCAGGTTGTGCTGGCCGGCACGGACGGCGGAGGGCAGATTGCGGTACTCGTTTACGATCCGGTGGGACCGGACCGGATTGATCGAATCGGGGACATACGCCTGGATCTGGAATTTCCCAGGGTTGCGGCCGCGGACATTGATGACGATTCCTTTGACGAGATCATTATCCTGGGCGAAACCCCCGGATTCCAGGAGGTGCAGCTCCTGGTGTACGATCTTCTTGCTCCCAATGTTCTGCAGCTCCTGACCTCGAATACTCTTGCCGCCACCGACGGTAGAGCGCTCGCTGCCGGGAACATTGACGGCGCTGCCGGCGACGATATCGTCATTGCCCTGCAGGAAGCGAGCGGAGACCTCGCGTTGCTTTCGTACCGGTTGGGCGGACCGGGGCTGCTGTCCAGATTCGGAGATGAAAGAGTCGCCATCGGGGTCTCTCCCGACCAGGAGGTTGTGCTTGCGGTGGGGGATGCACTGCCCACCACGGCGGAAGAGATCGTTCTGATCGGTGTCGACGGTGCGGCGCAGCTCGCCGTTCTCATCTATGACTATCTCGACGGCTCCCGCCTCGGGCGCGAGGGAGACATTCGAATTGATGCGGCCGACGCACAGGTTGCCCTTGCCAACCTGGACCTGGATCCGGAGCGCGAGATTGTTGTCGCCGCCCGCGAGGGCGCAGGCGCCGCCGGAGACCTTGCGCTTCTGATCTACGACATGGCGGTGCCCGGCCAGTTCACGCGCATTGGAGATGACAGGTTCAGCATGACCTCCCACCAACTGGCTACAGGAAACCTGGACCGGGATGCGGTGGAGGAAATTGCGCTGGCCGGGATCGAAGGCGGGCAAAGCACCCTGCGAGTACACGACCTCGTTGGCCCGGATGACCTCCGGTTACTGGGAATGACCCAAACGGCTTCAGGCTCCGGCGTCAGCCTGGCGGTGATGCAGTTGGACTGGAACACAGAGCACTCGGAGGTGCTTTTCTGCGTTCCGAGCGCCTCTGAACTGGCCCTCCTTGGTTACAAGATGCTGGGCGAGGGAACGCAGGACATGGTGAGAATCGCCGACCTTCGCTACCCGCAATCTTCTGCAACGGCGTGTCCGATCCGTCTTGGTGTGGAGCGTACGAGCGGAGTTGCGCTTCTCTCACCCAACGATTCCCCTGCCACCACCGAAACCCAACTTTCCGTTGCCCGGGCGTCCCCCGATGTCGGAAGCCGCAACCTCATGGTGGTGCTGATTGACAGCCATCGTCCGGGTCCGGGGCACGAACGGCGCGACGTCGGCACCGTATCCAACGAGTTCTTCGGCGCCGCCGGGGCGACGATCAAGTCCTTTTTCTCCGAAAACTCCGGTGGCCAGGTCGACATTCAAAGCGCGGGAGTGCTTGGGTGGTACGACGCGGATTACGATTGGGATTTTTATGACCGTACATTTCCCGAAAGCCGGTACAACCCGAACGGGACGAACTGGCAGTTCGATGGCAGTGTGATCTGGACCAATGAAGCCGGCCTCTACGGAAGGACTCCGGGAACACTGATGTATGTCGATCCGGAAGGGTACGTCGGCGGTAGAACCGCGCTGTGGGCGGAAGGGGTTCGCAAGGCCGCCCAGGATACCGACTTCAGCACCTTCGACCTGAATGGTGATGGAATCTTGAGCCGGGACGAACTCGGCGTGGTCATCGTGTACCCGGATAAACCCGGCGTCGGCGTGCTGCGCGATGTCGAAGGCCGGCATCTCCTCAAGATCAGCAACGAGTGGGTTGTCGTGAATGAGCCGCTGATCGTTGACAACGTAACCGTGCCCGAGGTCAACGAGTTTGCCATGAACAGCAATGAGTTTTCACTCGGCCTCAGCGTACACGAAATCTGCCACCTCCTGTTCGAGACCGGGGACATGTATTTTGGGCACTATCACCCCTACGCAGCGCAGGATTATTCCATCATGGACAATAGCGGTGCGGCGGCCTCTCATCTCGACCCCGCCCACAAAATGGATCTCAATTGGGTCGAGGTTGACGACGTGGCCGAGTCGGGACGTTACCAGCTCGCGGACGTGGAAACCTCCAATCGAGTACTGCGGATTCTCTCTCCGGAACGGGGGGAGAGGGAGTATTTCATCGTAGAGAATCGTCAAACTTCGGAATCCGAATTCGAGCAACTGGCGGACAGCGGTCTCGCCGTATGGCGAGTGATCGAGGACCCCGACATCTACAACAACAAGCCGGTTCCGGAGGGCGTCGATCCCGTACAGTGGGCACACTCGGACTGGATCGGTTTCCATCGCCGTGGCGTGGAGTTGCTCCGGCCGGTCTTCAATCCGTTTTTCCACCCGCACGTGGTTTCCGGTAACGTAGATGGCGATCCCGCCGAGGAGCTTGTGTTCACGGATCGCAACGTCTACCGCGAAGCGCCGCTGGCCGTGTTCGACTACGATGCCGCGTCCGGCTTCACGCCCCTGGGCGGCATTCGTGTTGCCGGCACCAGGCCCGACCTCGTATTGGGAAACTTCAGGACGGATCCCGCCCTGGAGGCGGCATGGGCCGTGTCCACGGGAGGAACGAACATGGCGGTACTTGTTTACGAACTCCACGACCCGCAAAATCTTATCCGCGTTGGAGATGCCCGGTTACAGATGGAACCGGCATACATGGAGGCGGGCGATGTCGACTCGAACCCGCTGGACGAAGTGATTCTCCTGGCGGTTTCGAATGAAAATGGCGACGGCCCCACCCACCTTGTCGTCATCGACGGCGCGGGCAGCGTGATCGCGACGGAAAGTATCACCGCGAAACCCCGGGGCCTTGCGGTGGGGGACGTTCTGTCCGGAGGTCCCGCCGAAACGGTCCTGGCACTCCAGGAAGGAAATGACGGATCCGGAAGAATCGCCCTGCTTGTCTATTCTCTGAACGGGGTAGGAACCCTGGTGAGAGTGGGAGATGTTCGCATTGACGGAACGGTGGAGGATCTTTCCCTGGGTCAGTTTGATGTCGACTCAAGTCAGGAAATCGTCCTGGCCTATCGCGACCCGACGGGCAACGGGGTCATCAGCGTCTACGATCTTCTTGCGACCAACGTTCCAATACTGGTCGGGAGCAGCCAGTTTCAAGGCGGCAATGTGCGCCTGGCCGTGGATGATCTCGATGGTGATTCGAATGATGAAATCGCCGCCGTTGCGCAGGCCGGGCTCGCCCTGGATGGCAATCAACTCGTCCAGGTATACGAACAGGGGGGAGGGGGCCTGACCAAGGCGGCGGAGACTTCAATCGCGGCGCGTGTTGTAGGCGTTGCCATCGCCGATGTGCTGGCCGGAAATGGACATGGCGAAATTGTTGCGAACTCGATCGATGGGCTCCAGGGGACATCGGGCACCCTCATGCATCTCTATCAATTCGACGGATCGTCCCTCCAGGCGTTGAATGTATGGCAGATCGGAGTTTCACGCGGACAAGTCGGATTCGCGGAAAGGGACCTAGACGGGCGTCAGGAAATAATCCTGGCCTCCGAAAATGGCATGGGCGCCTATCCCACCGAATCCGTATTCCTGGGATACGAAGTACTGGGAACAAATTCTCTTGCCCCGAGAAAAGAGTGGAGACGGAAAATGGATCAGGCGAAATCGTTGTGGGATGGCGCCGATTCAGAAACGGGGTACGACCTGGTATCCGGGAATGACAACGTCTTCCAGACCCCTCTGAACTGGACGGACGGCACGCCGAGCGGGATCTGCATCACGAATATCTCCGGCACTACCACCTCCAGCACCCAGATGGCGTTCGACGTTTCGTTTCACAACCAGTCCTCCAGCACGAACGTCGCCTGGTCACCGCTCTACTTCGCCGACACAACCGCCTTTACCCTGTTTGCACTGACCCCGACCGAAGTCGGCACGGTAGATTCCGTTTCCGTACTCCTCGGGGGTATCGAGATTGCCAGCTTCAGCGGGGCCGAGATCTCGGAGGGCATTCCCTTGCCGATCGGATACGTCCCCGTAGACGGGTCGAATGTTTCCACCGGTTCGCCGTTGTTCGACCTGGAGATTGTCGTCACCGGCCAGGGCATTGTGCAGGGAGCATTCGAAGTCACCGACGTGGAGGAGTTCAGAACAAACGACCTGCCGAGGATTCGATCGATCTCCTGTGTCGGCACCGGTCTCTTTCAACTGGATGTCGACGCCCTGCCCCTGAGTCCCGGAGAGAGCCAGGAAATCGAATTCACTCCCTCCCTGCTGAGCAACTGGACGCCCGTTCTCGATGCGATCCCGGTCGAAACCATGCGGGGCTTCACCGCTGATATCGATCTCTCTTTCTACCCCGACGGAACCAGCCTGTTTTTCAGCGTCACGGAAGAGCGCCAGTGACACGCCCCCTTCGCGTGCACACCTATCTGGAAATTGGCCGGATGGTGTCGGATACCGGTTTTCCAGATTCGGCGTTATGTTTTTCACCAGCGTGGTCGCGGCCCTTCGAAACTGTCACAAGACTCTGAAACCGGGTGGACGACTGTGCATGATCGTGTGGCGGCGGAGTGTTCCTGCCATCGAGTACCTGGGCAATCATGGCGCGAAAATAGGTCGTGGGGACCCGGCACTGCCGGGTCAGGGATCAACGAGATCCGGTAGCATGCGCTGAGCGATTTGGGCTGCCGCTGCCTGCAACGCGGTCTTTCCCGCCAATTGCTCCGTCAAATCCACCGCCACCGCCACCTCGCGATCGATGGCAATAACTTCCTGGGAAGAAGCATCAATGGCCTTGATCTCAACTCGAGCTTTGACGCTGATCAAATCGCCGCGCCTCGATGCGAACTCGCTGAAGCCTTCACCCTTGATCAATACATCCACATTGTTCCGCTTCGAATCGGCATCAATGACCGTGAAACCCGTTTCCCGGCAATACTTTGCCATCTCCGTCTCCGCTGCGGGATCGATCGTAGCCTGTCCGACGTGACGTTCCTCAATCGTAACCTTCACGACAGGTCGATTTGCCTCCCCGAGTTTCGCCTTGAGCGCGGCGATGGCATCCTCTTCAGACACGGGTTTGGCCACCAGTTCGCCGCCGCGGTTTTCCAGGAGGGCAACCAATTTGCCGGCAAGCTGTTCCGCCAACTCCGCGATTTCAGCCCCTGCATTTCCTTTTACTTTTTCTCCGATGACCCGGCTTGTTTCGGTTCCGATAAGTTTTGCCACCAGATAGGTTGAACTGCCCGCATCAATCACGGATCCGCTCAACAGGATTTTTGCGCCCGTCAATCGTCCCAGCTGAACGGCCTGGTCCCCGCTGACCATTCCCGTCAGGTTCAGTTCCTGCTCCTGGAGCAGTTTTGTCATATCCGCGCGATCGACCAGGTAGATCTGAGGATTCGTCACCAATTGGGCAAACAGTACGTCGCTCGCTTTCGCACCCTCTCCTTCCATTCCTTTGCCGCGCTCCTCGAACGGGAGAATGGCAAGCGGGTAGACTTCCGCTCCCTGCGACGAACAAGTCAGCACGGTCCAAACAACACAGCCAAGGATCAGATTCTGCCTATTCATGACATGTCTCCCTTACTTCGGATTCATTGTGTATCGCAACAGTGTATCAAGCAGATAACGTCCCGTAGGCGAGGTGTCCCAGTCCTCCAATATGGAGTATCCGCATATGATAAGAGGGACCCGGGCTTTTCCAAAGCGCATTTCAATCCACGAATACCCCGGCGAATCCGGACCCATCGTGCCAACGACGCGATTCCGGACCGTACCCAGGAGCACTCTCGAGTGAACACGATCTCGGAGCGGAAGCCGATCGTCCAGAATCTCGCCGAATTCTTCCATTTCAAATCGAATCATTCGCCAGCCCCCTTCACCGTCAGCATCCGGGATGGGGAACTCCAGTTGGCCCCCTGACGGCGCCAATGCAATGATGGACACTCCCCGCTTCACGGCATCCGTTATCCTCTCCGGTAACCCCCGGTATTCACTCCATTTTGTCGCTTCACCGACGATCAAGAGTCCTTCGTTCTTTGAATCAATATCACCCGGGCGGCGGATTATCGTAAAGGGCAGACCCAGTCCGGTCATTGCTTTCTCTGTTTCTCCGGAAGGATCAAACAGATCAATCTTGGCACTCTGCAATGCCCGTGAGCGCCCCGCGAAAGGCTTTTCGCCAAGCATCCAAAAGGGCGAACGCATTTCGACAACCGGTCCCTGAAGGTTCGGCCGCAGATTGAACGTAAGCGTACCCTTGACCGAGACCCCTTCGCGAAGCCCGGGGGTCCGCACGGAAACGGAGATTTCATTGTCTCCGGTTGACAGATCCAGATTCTTTTTGCCGTGACCCAGCGTTGCGCTTTCGGCCGACAGAGTCCATTGCAGCTGTCCTCGCCAGCCCTCAGGATTTGAAACGTCAATTGAAACAATGTTTTCGCGATCGGGGAAGAAGTTCAATGTCTCCTGTTGAACCTGAAAGGACGTGTCGGCCGCGATGCCATGGGAGGCAAAGCCGACGAGCAGACAACAGACACACCACCCTGTACCCCAAGCCGGGGATCGATGGGGGATCCGATTCGGTCCACAGGCATTCATTGAATCCGGCACCTCAATGGAGAATTCAGATAGCAGGCGGGTCCTCGGACCGTGAAGTGCTGGAGATTCCATGAAATGTTGGGATTCTGATTTCATTCGGCATCGGGCATTTCGTAATTCGTCAATTCATCCGAACGTATCGCAACTGAATGCACCCGGATCAAAGGGCCAATTGGGTCAGCCAGTCCACTGTTTTTTTCCAGTTATACTGTCCCCTGGTGCTGACGGCCCGGACCGCCTCTTCCACTTCGACGCCGGCATCCACCAGGCGTTGTGCCGTTTGAAGATCCTCCTCCAGTCCGGCGATGGCCAGCATTGCGACGAGAACTTCGGGGGAGACAGGGGGAACCACCTGTTCCGGATCGAAGGAACGAATTCCTTCCCGTGCCCACCAGTATTCCCAGGCTGCGCGATCATTTCCGAAGTGCTTTCCAGTCAGTCGCGACAGGCCTGGCGCGACAGGGTCCGGATCATCCCGGTTCCCCGGCGGCATGTCCGCGCCGATTGAACGTATCATATACGGAATTGCCGACGGGTCATCCAGTGATGCCAGGAGATCGCCCGCCGTCCCTCTAGACAGACCGCTGATCTGCAGGATCGAGCGACCTCTCCGCTTCGACGGAGCATCCGGTTGATCGGGAAGATGAAGAAGGATCGGCAGAAGTGAAGGATCAGGCGCGAGTTGATCGATCACGGCCAGGATCTCCTCTACTTTCATGTCATGATCGTCTCGAATTTTGTCGTGAAGCGCCACCAGGGCCCCCGGAATGCCTGCCTTGCACAACGCCGCCAGGATCCGGACTTCCTCGTCCTGATCGCCGCGGAAATTGAAATTTCCGTACGTGTCCAGCAGCACGGGGCGCATTGATTCGTCGCCGGCAAGAAACAGGTAGAGAGCCACCTCCGCCTGCAGCGCGGGATCGCCGGCTTCCAGCACCTCCCGGAAGTATTCCTTTGCGTCGGTTCCCAGGAGCACGACGACCGCGCCTGCGGCGGCGCGCTGCACCTTGGGCTCATCATCGCGAAGCAGCCGTTCGAGTACAGGCATGTGTTCTACGGATCCAACACTCCCCACCGCCCTCGCAATTTCCTGCCGAACCGGAAAAAAATTGTCCTCCGACAGGCCAAGCAGTTCCGTGAGTACCGCCGCCCCTCCGATCTGTACCAGCTCCCTGATCGCCGTCGTCCGCTCAAAATATTGATACTTGTCCCAGCCTTTGGCTACTTGCAGAAGAAGAGGAACGGCTCGTTCGCTGCCTTCAAGCCGGTGAATGTCCGAGATCGTGTTGAGACCCTCGTAGAAGTAGAAGTCCGTCTGCCTTCTTCGGTCGGGGAGGGTCCGTATTCGCCTCAACGCCTCCTCGAGAGGGTCCTTAATCTCTTTTTTCTGCTTGTACCGCCGGGACACATCCACCAATTCCAATGTGTCGAGCATGTACCCGTGACTCGAGCCGCCCCCAACGGACCGCGCATCGAGCTCCCCAAGTACCTGCATCCCTTCTTTGTGCCGCGTCTGGCTGGTGCGCTTCGACAAGTCATGCAGACGGACCCGCGCCTTTTCACGGTCGAAATTCAGGATATAGAGCGATGCATACAGTCTGTCCTGCGGCCCGGGCTCAAACCGGGTTGTCTGAAGAACTTTGCCATTTCGCGGATCGAGGAGAATCCCGTCGCCCCGGAAATTCGACGCGTACAACATGCCGCCGGACAAGACCGGACCCGAAACTGGAAACCAATCTACGTACACCCACTCCGGCTCTCCGGTGGACGCATTCAACGCGTGAATCGTGCCGTTGAGAAATCCCGGAACGTACAACCTCTCTCCGTCGAACACGAGGCTGACGGCCATTAGCTCCAAATCGGACATCCCATGAAGTTCTTCCGGGTTCCGCCCCGGGATGAGGCCTTTTCCTCGCCACAAATCACACGACCAGAGATCCTCTCCGGATTGCGGATCTTTGCGCGATATCCTGCACGGAGTCCCGACTTCGAACACGGCGTCCCCGGAATGGACTTCAAAGGGCCCGATCTTTCTCGCCTTCCTGTCCAGGGCCGATGGTTTCTTCCCGGAATTCTGCAGCATGCGGCGCCGCATCTGCGCCCCGTCCCGGATCCGGTCGTACTGGTGCCCGCTGCCTTTCGCCTTGATCAGATCTCCGAGTAGGCTATCGCATTCCTCCAGCCGGCCGGCCTTCCGATAGCTGCGAGCGAGCGCCTCCTTCGCCTTCAGTCGCTGAAGGGGTTCTGCGGCCGACTCGATCACCTGCTTGTACAGATCCTCCGCGGCATCCAGGCCTCGGACTGCTTCCGATAAAACCGCAATCTCCAACATCGTCTCGTCATCGACCGCGTACGTGCCGCCAAACTCCTCATAAGCGCGCAGTTTTTGAAAGGGATACTGACTCATCTCCCGGGAGACGAGGAATTCGAAGATCTTCTCCCTGGCCACCGGATCCTCCGTACCCTGGAAGAGCCGAATCAGGGCTGCGTAGGGTTGCGGATGCCCACGCCCGATGCGCGCGTAGCTTCCCCCCTTCATCTCCGCTTCGACATACGCCACGACCGCAAGATCCGCCCTGCCCAGTTCTTCGAAGAACTGGGCTTGGGGGAACGATCCTGTCTTCATCGCCTGCAATTGCAGAATCGCCTTGTCCCGCTGCCCTGCGTCCCGGAAGGTCCTCGCACTCCGCAGTCGAACTTCATCGGGAACATTCGCGTTGGATTGTTGGAACCACTCCACCGCCCGGGCCCACAACGAAATGCGCTCGGAGGTCCGTTCCTCTTTTCGAAGCACACGGTCCGCGGCCTCGTAAAATCCCATCGCCCCGCCTTTGGCTTCACCGATTTTCATCCCATCGTAGAAGTGCGACAGGGCCTCGGCGTGCCGGCCTTCCCGCTCCCTGGCTTCGCCCAGTTTCATGTAGTACTTGGGAGAGTCCGGAGCGAGGACTGCTGCGGCTTTCAGTCCTTCCCCTTCCGCGCCCTCGCCCAGGTCCTCGTGGATCTTTGCCTCGAGAAAGCGCTTGGCGGGATTGTCGGTGCCGAGAATTCTGGGACGGGTCGCAGCCAGGATCCCGTCGGCGATGTCGCGGCCGATGGCATCCAGATCGTCCGCGCTGCCGGCGCTCTGTATCCTCTGCACCAGTGACCCGGTGCGGGTCTCGATCAATTGGGCGGACAAGGACAGTATGCCGTCCTGCATTCCATAGAACCCGGTGAGGATCGCATCGGCGTTCACCAGGTGACCCAGTTGCAGGGCAAAGTCCCCCCCGGAGGCAGACCCGGTTCCGAGTTCCCGCAGGATCTGGACAATCTCCGCGCGATCGATCATCTCCAGGCAATCCTGGCCGGAAAGCGATGCGATCAGCAGCTCTTCGATTCCTTCCGCTTCCGGGGCGGATTCAGACAGTTTGCGCAAGCCGGTGATCGCCACCCTCCGAATGGATCCGCACGCAATGTGATCACGCTCCCGCACATCCCGGTCCGTGCCGGGAAACCATCCGATCAGCCGGCGGAGCGCCGCATCCGCCAATTCCTGCACATCGATCTCCCCGTACGGGACTGACCAGATGCGGTCCCGGGTGCCATCCGCGAGGATGTCGCACCAGAGATCAAGCCGGAATCCGCCGGGAACGGTACGCGGCTTGACGTGCAGCAGAATGTCCGCCGCGCGGACTTTGACAGGCTGGGACGCGTCGGGACTCCCGCCTCCATCCTGCAGATTCCGCAGGCGCTTCTCCTCGAACAGCGCGCCGGCAGCGGAGCGTTCAACCAGTTCCAGCCACGGTGTGTCATCGATCATCCGGATGAGGTTTGCCTGCGCCGCGTTTGCGACGACATCATCCGATGCGGGCGAGAGGACTGAGACGGTCAGCGATCGCGGAGCGCCCGGCTGCGCGAAAATCGGCTGCCCCGTGAACCAGGTGCGCGAGCGGGTTCGCACCGGAATGAAAACGGGATATTCGCCGACGTCGTGCTGCCACGAAGTCGCCCGACTGATGCCCTGGATTTCCAGCACATACTGGTAGACAAAATCGTTCACGACATCGCGATCGACAAACGAGGTCACGCCGGCATCGAGCCGGGCGATCTGTTCGAAGAGAGGTTCCTTTCTTCCGGCCGGCCGCTGCGTTGTCGTCATGCGCCGAAGGAGGACGAACCGGGGTTCTACATCCCAATCCTCGTCACGCAGGGAAATTGTATCCCAGGACAAGTGCACCTCCTGGTCTCCGGGGCGCGCCCGGAAACCCGAGGGAATCGGGCATCGCACGGCGGAAAGCTCGATCCGGGGTGAATCGGTATCCTGTACCCCGATCTTCTGCAACGTATACCGGACCTCGCCGGCCGGCCCGGGGTAGATCCGCCAGATAAGCTGCGATCTGCGGATATCTATGCGGGCTTCATCGATTACTGCGCCTTCCACCACTTCCCGCCCTCTCCACCACTCGGGGGTGGAACCAGATCCGGTGGAGACGCGAATTCCGACGACTCCCTGCGAGCTGCCGGCCCCACCCGCCCGGCCGACCGCGACCTGGATCGGCCCGTTCGGAACCGGGGCTTCACGCGGTGACACGGGGGCCCGAATTGCCCGCTCGATCGATAGTGGCCCCGAAACCTGCCGCTGGTCACGGGAGTCGGACCAACAATCGAGCACCTGCCGGGATTCCACTGACAGTCCCCAGTGCAGGTTTTTTTTCTTTTGAACCGGGAGAGGCGCCGGCGCTGTAATCGTACCGTCGCCATAGCGGGTGCGCGCGAGATGCCGACCCGCGCCGGAACGCATCACCATGCGCAATGGCTGAAGCGAATTATCGTCTTGAAGGCCTTTGGCTACCGCCCAACGGCACGTCAGATATCCCTGATCATCCACCTCCCCCGTGGCGGAGGGAATCGGGAGCGGAGTTGCCGAGCAATACCCGCTTTCGCTCAGCAGTTTTTTTCGTCCGGACAGAAAACGTACCTTGTAAAAGTACGGGCGGAACTCGGCCGGTGCATTGTCCGCAATATAGAATCTCCACGTGATACGTGAAGTTCCGGGACCGCCCGGTCTATTTCTGCTGCCCATGATCGATGGGAAATCACTGAATTCCAATTGACCGATCTCGCGATAGGGGCCATCCGGCAAATCTGCCCGCACCAGTTGCAGGTGATCCGCGCCGGGCCAGAGGCCCGGTTCTTCCCCCTCTTCTGCGGATACCGTGATCTGCACGTGAACCTGGATGGCCGGAACGTTGTGGTTTCCCTCATCCACACGGTAATTGGCGTGAACAGGACCATCGAGATACGCCGGCAAAACCTGGTCGCGATATGATGGACCCCACTGCGGTCCATGTTGCGCACTGGTAGATGCCGCTTCCGGTACGGCGTACACCGACCAGTCGTGAACTCTGGTCGTGTCGGGTCCTGATTTGAGAGCGGGACTGTTCGCCGCGACTCTTCCACGATCCAGCGATCCCGGTCCCAGTCCAGTCCAGAGCCGATAGGCGGCGAACCCGATTACGGTCAGGCACACGACAGCAATGATCCACTGCCTGGATCCGTTTCTCTTGCCGGCGTTCATTCCATTAACCTGCACCAGAGCCCAACCATTGTTCCCGCAATGCAATCTTCGGAATATGATTAGTTCAAGGGTCCGACACGAACTTTGAATCTATGTCCCAACGAAAAGTCGCGTCCTGTCCGCGAATCTACGATTTACGAATTACCTTACCCCTGAGACCGTTGCAAGCCATCAGCAAGAGTACTTGCCCTTTTGGAGACACAATCAGCCTGGTTACGTTCCCGGCGATTCACCGCGAAAGGAAGAATGAAACCACGAAATACACGAAACGCACGAAAAACGCCTCACGTTGATAAGATGAATCAAGGGTGTGTTGTTGATTCGTAGCGGCTCCGCTGTTTCGTGTATTCCGTGGTTTCATTCACAGAATTGCTGGATTGCGTTCGAAATGGCTTATGAAGTATTTCTGGATGCCCATATGGAGGACGACCAACAATAGCGTGGTGCCGCCGCTCGGAGGCGCGCAGCACAGGCAGTTCGCGAAGAGGCACAATGGACTCCAGGGCACTCTATTCTTTGTTCGCCGATGCCATACTTCTCGCGCATGTTCTGTTCGTAATCTTTGTCGTTCTCGGTTTGGTTCTCATCTTCTTGGGGTATTTTTTGTCATGGCAGTATGTCAGAAACCCGTGGTTTCGTGTCGCGCACCTACTGGGAATCGGCGCTGTCGTTTTGCAATCCTGGTTCGGTGTCCTTTGCCCGCTGACGAAATGGGAAATGGATCTGCGAGCGAATGCGGGAGAAGCGATCTACGAGGGCTCCTTCATTGCGTACTGGTTGAACAAGCTTTTGTACTATCAGGCCCCATCGTGGGTATTTGTGGTTTGTTACACTCTCTTTGGGGGACTTGTGTTGTTTAGCTGGATCTTGGTGCGGCCGCGTGCATTTTCATCCGGTGCTCAGGGCGGCACGGCGTCCGGGTCGCCTTGACAATGATTGGGCATGTATTTCAACCGCCTTCGGCGGATCCTATGGAGTGCGGTGGCCCCGAACCGGAGCCGCGAAGCCCCAGGCACAGAGCCCCGGAACGTGGCACGGCGGCTCCGCCCCGTGTCGGAACAAGATAAGAGGAAAAGAAGCGCAAGAAAGGAGCTTGCTCCAATCGCGCCTCAACCTTTCTCTCTCCTTGTGCCGACACGGGGCGGAGCCGCCGTGCCACGATGCTTGGGTTCCGCTACGAGGAAAAGAAGCGCAGGAAAGGAGCTTGCTCCAATCGCGCCTCAACCTTCCTCTCCCCTTGTGCCGACACGGGGCGGAGCCGCCGTGCCACGATGCTTGGGTTCCGCTTGGGGCTCCGCTACACGGGTCGCACCCGCCTCGCTGTAGCACTATCGGCCGGCACACTCCACAAGGCTGGTGTTTTCTGTTAAAGATGAAATGACAACGGCCAATCAATCGTTTCGCATCTTCGCTTGTCCTCCGTCGCGGAAAGCTATGGAGGACAAGCGAAGGCGGGGCACGATTTGAGTTGTCGGGGTCGGTCCCAATACCAACTTTGGGACTTGCTGCTGCAGGTGACACGCCCTAGATTCAGCTCACGAAGCGGTAAAAAGGAGTTGTACGATGACCGAGAACACGACCAAGTCGTTTGCGGCGCACGCAAAGAACGCCCGGTGGGGCAAAGATCTGCGGCCCTGCTTCGCATACCGCGATCTGGGGATCAAGGATGCCACTGGAGGCAAGGTGCTGGCGCAGGTCATACGCGCTGATCAACCCTGCACAGGAGCGATGGGCTACCATTCTCACGGACTCGAATTTCAGATGGTCTACCTGATTAAGGGCTGGGCGAATCTCTACTTTGAGGACATCGGAGAGGTCCGCGTCGAGGCAGGCGACGCCTGGTACCAGGCCCCCGGTGTCAGGCACGAGGTGCTCGAGTATTCGGATGACTGGGAAGTTCTCGAGATCACGATGCCGGCCGAGTTTGAGACGCACGCGGAAGAGCGGTAGTGCGCTATGAAAGTCGGATTCATCGGCCTGGGGAAGATGGGACATCCGATGGCGGCCAACATCCTGAAGGCCGGGTACGAATTGACCATCCAGGATGTGCGGCGCGAGGCTGGCCGCGATCTCGAAGCAGCAGGGGCCGGCTGGGCCGATACACCACATGAAGTCGCGGCGCGATCCGACGTGCTCCTGACTTCTCTGCCCAGCCCGGAGGTGGCGGAAGAGGTGGTGCTCGGCGACGCGGGCGCGTTTGCGGGTCTGGCCGGGGGCGCTACCTATATCGACACCGGCACCAACCCACCATCCTTCATGCGGCGAATCTCGGGAATCGGACAGGAGCGGGGAATTCACGTGCTTGATGCGCCGGTCAGCGGAGGCATCGTCGGTGCTCGGGACGCGACCCTGACAATCTTCGTTGGCGGCATGAAAGAAGACCTGGAGCGGGTCAGGTCCGTGCTGGAGACGAGCGGCAGGAAGATCGTCTACATGGGTCCCGCCGGCTCGGGGAATGCGATCAAGCTGATCAACAACCTGATGGTGTTTGTGAACTATGTTGGCGCCTGCGAAGGTGTGGCCATGGGGGCCCGGGCCGGCATCGATCCACGACTCCTGCTGGAGGTGATTACGCCAAGTATGGGACAAAGCCGAATCTTCGAACATGCGCTCGCGGCGTTCCTGGACGGAGAGGCGATCGGGGGGACGACCGACCTGGCGGTCAAGGATATGCGCATGGGGGTTGACCTTGCGGAAGAACTGGGCGTACCCGTCGACGTCGGTGCGCTGGTCCGCGATATCTTTATCCGGTTCCGCGACGAGAGTGGACGGGGACAGGAAGATTACACGGAGTTGATGCAGAATTTCTTGAACCGCTCGGGGGGTGCATGGAACTAGGGCTGGAAGGCAAGCGCGCGATCGTAACCGGCAGCAATCGCGGCATCGGCCTGTGTTGTGCTCTGGCACTGGCGCGGGAAGGGGCTCGGCTCTGTATCACGGCCCGGACCCGGGACCTGCTGGACCGGGCGGTGGAGAAAATTCATGCCGCGGGTGGAGAAGGCTTTGCCGTCGCGACCGACCTGGGAGCGCCGGAGGGGTGTGAGCAGGTCGTCGACGAGACGGTGGCCCGATACGGTGGCGTTGATATCCTGATCAATAACGTCGGCGCGGCGCGAGGCGGCGACATCCTGTCGCTTCCGACAGAACAGATTGACGAAGCGCTGGACCTGAAGACCTACAGCTATCTACGGATGGCGCAACGGGTGGTTCCGCACATGCAGAAAAATCAATGGGGCCGGATCGTCAACATCGCGGGGGGTGCGGGCAGCAGCCCCAATCGGAAGAACATCCCCCTGAGTCTCGCCAACGTCGCCATTCTGAACATGACCCGCGCGTTGTCTGACGCGGTCTCGGGGGACGGGATCCTCGTCAATGCCGTTTGTCCGGGACTCACCAACACCGAGCGGGCGCGCAGCATTCAACAGGCCCGGGCCGACGCGGATGGCCGGAACGTGGAAGACGTGCTCAAGGAGCTTGGCGGCAAGTTGCCGGCGGGGCGGATTGCCGAACCGGAGGAGATTGCCCATGTGGTGGCCTTTTTGGCATCGGAGCCTTGCTCCTATATGTTCGGCAGCTCCATTTACATGGATGGTGGTGAAAGACGAAGCACGCCCTAGAGTGTCCGACTTGATGTTCCTGTAAAAAAGTGTTTCGGTCTTCAGGCATGAACAGGACTGCCTCATTCGAGCAACGGCTTGGCTTTTTTCCATACGGCACGCAGTATCATCGTGCGCCGACTCCGCTGCCTTGCGAATGGGAGAAGGATCTCGCCGAGATAAAGCGCGTGGGCTACACCCATGTGCAGTTCCGTCCTCAGTGGCGTCAGCATGAGCGCATCCGGGACCAATGCGCGTGGGACGGGCTGGACCGGTTGTTCGAGCTGGCACAGAAGAATGAATTACGCGTGGTTCTCAAGCCCATGCTGGAGACCGCCCCGGACTGGGTCTACGGCGAGTTGGACGGTACGCGGATCGGGTTTTACGGCGTTCCCCTCGCTCCGCACGCCAACGCCGCCTACTACGTCGGGGGGTGGTTTCCCTGCTTCGACAATCCGCAGGTCGTGGAGGCAGCGAGCCGCTTTGTTCGCGAACTCGTTACACGGTACCGCGAACATCCGGCCCTCTGGTTCTATGACGCCTGGAACGAGCCCCGCAGCCGGCCGATGGGCCAGTGTCAATGCCCCCACTCGCAGGATCTATATCGGCGATGGCTGAAAGACCGCTACGGCACCATCGAGGCGTTGAACAGCCACCTGGGCAAGGCATGGACCTCGTTTGAATCACTCACCCCGCCCAACGAATCGAACGACTACACGGAAATGCATCTGTGGCGCACCTGGGCTGGTTTTGCCGTCTCCGAGCACGTGCGATTCGTTTGCGAAGCCATCCGCGAAGAAGATCCCGCCGCCTTCGTCCTTACGCACATCGGTGCGTGCACGGTGATTCAGGACCCGATCTGCGACACCAGCGACGATCTTCTGAATGCCCAACACTCCGACCGCTATGGATCCTCGGTTCCGATTGATCATCATCCGCGCCTCCCCCTCGATCACGGTCTGCTCGACTTTGAGCTCGACTGGATGCGTCGCGTGGACCCGCGCTATTGGGCGCACGAATTCTACACGAACACCTCCAACTGGTGCCGCCCTCCCACGCCGGAGACGCTGCGCCGGCAAATCTGGTCGGTCATCGGGACGGGCACCGCCGGCTTCACTTTCTGGCAGTTTCGTTCCGAGCGGTTCGGCTGGGAAACCAACGGGTACGGCATGCGGAATATCGACGGGTCGTCCACCGCGCGCAGCGACGTGGCCGACGAGATCGCCGGCATCCTGCGGGAGAAGGGCGAGGCGCTGGCCGGCACGGCGCGGCTGCCGGGCCGCGTGCGGCTCCTGCACTGCCGCGACTCCGACATGCTCTCCCGGTTGGAAAACGTGGTGCCCGCCGACATGGGGCAGCTCGGAGCGGAGAAAACCACCATCGACTTCCCATACAAGAACGGTTTGCGGGCGGCGCATTGCCTCTATCAAAGCCTGGGTGAAGAGATTGATTACGTGGTACCTGGCGACGACCTGGGAGCCGCCGGCGTCTTGCACGCAAGTGCCGTCGAGGTGGTCACGGAGGCGACGGCAAACTGGCTGCGCGATTACGTCCGGCAGGGTGGGACGCTGCTCGTCGAGTACCCCTTTGCCTGCCGCGACGAGCGGTTATGGGTTTCGCCCGAACGCCCGATCCACGGACTGGCGGACCTACTCGGCTGCACCGAGGCCGACCGGGTCATCACCGGCGGGGATTACGAGGATGTCGCGACCTTTCCCGGCGACATTCGCGTACGCGCAAGCAACTGGCGGATGGATCTCACGCCGACTTCGGGCGAAACGCTTGCCTCCTGGCAGGATGGAAAGGCCGCGGCAGTCGGCAACCGCTTCGGCAAGGGCACCGTGATTTCGCTCGGCATCAACCTCTCCCTTTCATTCGGCAACGAGTCCTGGGACGATCCGGCGCGTGCGGCACTTTCGTGGATCACACAAAGAGCCGGTCTCGAACCCCATCGCTGGGCGCATCCCGCCGTGTGGGTCCGCCGGCGCACGGGTGACGGGTATGAAATCTGGGTGGTGTCCAACATTTCGAGCGAATCCAGATCGATCTCCCTTCCCGCCGCACCACAAGACGTTTGGTCCGGCACGGAGTGCAGCGTTGATTCGTCCAACCGTCTCACGCTGGGCGGCGGCGCGGTCTGGGTGGCACGGATGCCACCGGCCCTGAGTAAGGAATGAAATCCGAAAACCCTATTTCAAATTTTAGCGCCATCGCTCGTGATTTTGTATGCGTCGGCATGCCTTAGGCATTTCACTGAATCGAAGAAGAGGAAAATTCCGCCCCTGGCCGGCCAGGATGCAAACATGCGGTCAATATCGTTGGCCATCCGGAAAGTCTGAATCGACAATGTCAGGAGAACGCGTGAAATGAATGTATCCCGATTGCAAGCGATTCGACCATTACTGCTTGTTTCAGCTATTGTAGGTTTTCTCGTCGTCAACGTGCCATTCCTTTACTACGCCGTCGTTGATAGGGTTACGTATGCCGAGGCAATTACAAACGGCATGGCATTGGTGTTCATTGGGGAAGCATTGTTGTTGATGTTCTTTATTGCTTTCCTTATCGCACGGCTAGAGCTGAAGCGGCCGGGTTGGGTCTTCTTCGTAGTGATGTCTCTCCTGGGGAGCATGGCCTTTAGTATCCCTCTGCAGCTGTACCTCATTCTTTCGAAAACGAAGAACAACTCCGTTTCCGATTTGCGGCAACCAGGTTTTGAGTAGAACGGCGCGTCATTTAGAGTCGCCTACACAATGATGGGGCGTTTGCCGATCTTGTCGATGGCAAAACGAAACAGTTCGCTGCCGTAATCTTTGCGGTGATTGTGTTGATGCACGAAAAGCCCCACAACTTCTGAATCACCAAGTTAAAGATTGCGACCATTTCGGTGGGATAGGATGATGTACACCCGATTCTGACCGCTTCGCGCTGGATTTCGAAGTGGAGTTCGGCTTAGTCAACCGTTGCTCTGGATATTTCTTTCAACGTCTGACGAATAGCTCTGTGGCGTTACTTATAGAATTGAACGTGCAGGTCCTCCGCCTGTCCATATTGAGTCTGCTCAAGACCGTTTGCGCACAGATTCGGGATTGATGACGTTACCGTGATGATAAAGATCGGACACCCCCTCGTAGCACTACTCGTTTTCTGCGTTGCTCTCGTAGCTTTTCTCGCTTTCCGTGTTCCAGGTTGTAATCAAGATGCTCGGCTGCAATCAGCTCGAATCGGAATACTTGGGTTTGACGATGAGCCAGTTGCCGATGGATATGAGGTTGTTATACAGAAGCTCGATGTTGAGCGAGTGATGAAAGAACTCAAGAGCAGAGAATTTCATGCCTCCCTGGCAGAGAAACTCAGGGAAGATCAAGAATGGGCGGACGAGGATGTGAACAAGTTGTCTCGAAAAACAGCAAGAAGTTTGCGGTTAAAGAATTTGGCGGACGGATCTGAGCACCTCGATATTCTGTTGGATCTTGGGGATTCTGCGGAAAGCGTGCAGGCTACGAATATATTGGTCTTTCGCTATATTTTGTTAAAAATCGAGGAACAGAGAGATGCGACGAAGGTAGCTTTAGATAAATTTTCCAGGGATCTGAAAGCTCTTAAGAATGAGTACGATGATTTAGAAAGAAAAAGGGATATTGGAGATCTCAGTTCGATCGAGGAGGAAAGATTTTCTGATTTGGATGATGAAATAAATGCACTTCGAAAATCACTGATGGGTGGAAATGGTGGATTAAGCTGCGGAATGCCTCGTAGTCCCATTGAAGTGATTCATGATGCTTGCATAGTAGAGTGATAGTTCCGCCTGTATCCACAAAGCCGAATGAGCTTTGGTTTGCGTTGCATTTTGCGAAGCGCGCGCCGAGCATGGTGTGACTTAACTGCTGAATACTGTCCGCACAGAGAATTGCAACTTCATGGTTTTTTCAGTGTCCCCACAAAAAATCGACCGGATTGAGTTCAGGCGCGTAGGCGGGCAGCCACGCGAGATGCACTGCGCCTTCGGCAGCGCCATCCTGAACAGCGTTCTCAGACAACCGTGGACGCCTTTTACCAAGGAGGCGGCATGACCGGGCGGAGCCTTTACGTGGCGCTCGATGGCAATGACCAGTGGTCCGGGGGATTGGACCGGCCCAATGGGGAGCGCACGGACGGTCCGTTTGCCACGATCAGCCGTGCCCGGGATGCCGTTCGTTCCATGGCCGAACGTGGCCGATCCGGAGAGCCGGTGTCGGTGGTCGTGCGCGGCGGACTCTATGCCCTGGAAGAACCCCTTTGTCTCGAACCGGTGGACTCCGGCGTAGAGACTTCTCCAGTCACTTATTGTGCCTATCCCGGCGAGAAACCCGTTCTGAGTGGCGGCAGACGGATTACAGGCTGGGAACCGGCGGGCGGCGGTGCGCTGTGGCAGGCTTCCCTGCCCCTTGCGCCGCGCGGGTCCTCCTGGAACTTTCGGCAGTTGTTTGTAAATGGCTCCCGGCGGGACCGTGCCCGCATTCCATCGGATGGAACGGACTACGTGATTGCCGGCGCCTTCGATCCCGCTCAATCCCTGGACGAAGAGTTCGTGCAGAATCGTCAAGAGAGCAACGACAATCACAAGGGGTTCCGGTTCGTCCCCGGGCAGATCAGGAGATGGGAGGACCTGGCCGAATTGGAAGTGGTGGTCATTCACCCCTTTGCCACCACGCGGATGCGGATCGCAGAATTGGACGAAACCGCGGGGCTCGTTCGTTTCGTGGGCCGGGAGTACATCTGGAGCTACGCTCCGCCCAAGAGGTTCTATCTTGAAAACGTCAGGGAGGGGCTCACGGATCCGGGAATGTGGTACCTGGATCGCGGCGCGGGAACCCTGACGTACTGGCCGATGCCGGGAGAGGACATGCATACCGCCGAGGTCGTCGTTCCCGTTCTGGATCACCTCATCCGTCTGGACGGCGACCCTTCGAATGGGCAATTCGTGGAGCACGTCGTGATTTCAGGTTTCACTTTGCAGCATGCCGACTGGGAATTGCCGGAGGACGGCTTTCGCGATCCGCAAGCCGCCACCGGGGTCCCCGGGGCCATCCGAATGAAGGGCGCCGTCCGCTGCTCGTTCGAGAACAACCGTGTCGAAAAGATCGGAATCTATGCCCTGCATCTGGGCCGCGGCTGCCGGGAGAACCGGATCGTGGGAAATCGCTTGCACGACCTGGGAGCGGGAGGGGTCAAGGTGGGAGAAACCGTCGATCGCCCCCATGATGTAGATGAAGCCCGCGACACGACGGTCACGGACAATGTGATCCACGACGGCGGGCGGGTCTTTCCCGAAGGCGTGGGAATCTGGGTCGGGCAAAGCAGCGGAAATCATATCGCCCACAATGAAATCCGCGATATGCATTACACGGGCATATCCGTCGGGTGGAACTGGGAATTCACTCGCAATCGCACCCGCGACAACCTCATCGAGTACAATCACATTCATCACGTGATGCGGGAGAAACTGGACGACGGAGCGGCCATTTACACGCTGGGGATTTCACCGGGATCCGTGATTCGAAACAACCTGATTCACGATGTTTACGGCCGCAACTACGCCTATGGTATCTACCTGGACCAGGGAACCATGGGCGTTCTCGTGGAGAACAATGTCGTCCATCACATCGGCTGGGCCGGGATCCGTCTCCAGATCGCGACGGGCGGAAATATTGTGATGAACAACATCATCGCTTATTGCTCGAAGGCTCAGTTCGGCATCGATACCGACCGCGCCAACTGCTACCTGTGCAACATTGTCTACTGGAAAGAGGGCCACCTGTTTACGCGATCGGAATGGGACGGCTTCGATACAGTCTTTGATCACAATCTCTACTACCGGACCGGAGGCAACGAGATCGATTTCGGAGGCTATTCCTTTGAAGAATGGAAAAAGAATCGGCCCCGGACTATCCGCTATGTCCGGCCCGACCCGGTTGACGGACACGCCAGGGTCGCCGACCCATTGTTTGCGGACCCGGAAAGCGGGGACTTTTCTTTGGCGGAGCACTCCCCCGCTCTTCGTCTCGGGTTTCGTCCAATCGACACCGGTGCGGTGGGACCCAGGCAGGTATGCCGCGGGGACAAATCCCGTACCGGACAGAATTCGTAGGTGCGGGCCCGACCCGACCGCACACCGTATTCCCGGGACGCCGGGCTACAGGTCGACCGCTTCGAGCCACCGACCGGCCATCCGGTGGTGGCCGCCGAGGCTGGGGTGCACCCCGTCGGGGATCCAGCTGGCCGCGGGCGCCTGTTCGATCATGTCGTCGAAAGCGGCTTGAAAGGGTACCCAGCACGCTTCGTAGTCGGCGGCGATGTTCCGCGCGATCTCCCGGCGCTCACGCAAGCCGTCAATCCAGCGGTGTTGTTCGTCCTGAACGACCACCCTGAACGGTTCACACAGCACGAGATGCAGTTCAGGATTCAGAGACCGGGCCTGATCCAGCAGGCGGCGATAGCAGGCATCAAACTCCGGGGTAGGGCAGTCGGTGTCATTGACCCCGATCAGAATGCTCAGCAGATCCGGAGCGAGATCCAGGCAGTCCGCCTGCCAGCGCTCGGCCATCTTCCGGATGGTGTTTCCGCCGATGCCGCGGTTGTAGATCTTAAGGTGTTTTTCAACATGTTCGTCGAGAAGCTGAGCCGCCAGCAGGCAGGCAAAGCCGTTGCCCAGGGCCACACGCTCGCTGGGTTGCGCCAGCTCACGATTCCGACCGGCGTCGGTGATTGAATCGCCGGCGAACAGAATGACAGCGTTCCTTCCGATCATTGCGTTGCATCCCCGCCCCGGTGGGGCGGTGGCGCCTCAAACAATCCTACCGACCACACATCCCGAGGACCGTTTCGACAATCCGTTGCGCTCCCGGCAAAGCGGCGTCCTCCAGGGGCGGACTGAACGGGATCGGATGATCAGGAAGCGTCACGCGTTGCGGAGGCCCATCCAAGTGGTCAAACGCCTCGGCGGTGACATTGGCGACGACCTCGGCACCCCAGCCGCCGACTTCCGGACCTTCTTCAACCGTGAGGAGACGGCTGGTTTTTCGGACGCTGTCCAGGATGGGCTCAACGTTCATCGGGCGTAACACCCGGAGATCGATGACCTCTGCTTCAACGCCTTGTTCCGCCAATGCCTGGCCTGCCTCCACGGATCGGTCCACCATGGCAAGGCTGGCCACGATCGTGACGTCCTTGCCGGGCCACACCACGGCGGGACGGTCCAAGTCTGCGGCGGAAGCCTCGTCGAGTGTCACTGACCCTTTGACGGAGTACAGCGATTTATGCTCGATCACGACCACGGGATTCTCGTCCCGAATCGATGCCTTGAGCATTCCGTAGACTTCGTTTGCAGATGACGGACAAACGATTTTCAATCCCGGCACAGACAGCAACCAGGTTTCACAGGTCTGGGAGTGTTGGGACGCGAACCGCAATCCCGCGCCCCCGAGGGCCCGGATCACCAGTGGCACCGTCGTTTGGCCACCGGACATGTAGCGGTATTTCGCGATTTGGTTTGCGATCTGGTCGTAGCAGACCCCGATAAAATCGGCGAACATCAGCTCGACGACCGGGCGGTATCCGGTGACTGCCAGGCCCAGGGCGGCGCCGACGAAACCCATCTCCGAGATGGGTGTGTCCCGTACCCGGATCGGCCCGAATTCCTTCAGCAGTCCTTCGGTCGCCTTGAAAACTCCCCCGGCGGCCGCAATGTCCTCGCCCATGAGCAGGACGGTGGGATCGCGACGCATTTCTTCCGCAAGTGCAGCTCGAATCGCATCGCGGTAACTCATTTCTTCCTTCATCATCATCTCCATACTCTTAGACCCAGATTAAACCAGAACATCTTCCCCCATTCTGGATTCCTCAGGCCAGGGCGCCTGCTCTGCCGCATGGGCGGCGGCCTGTATTTGTTCTTCGATTTCGCGTACAAGTTCTTCGCTGGCGGCCGGGCTCAGGATTTCACGGTCTCCCAGGACCTTCAAAAAACCAGGCAACGGATCGCGGGCGACCCAGGCGTCCAGTTCTTCCCGGGTGCGGTATTTGGCCGGATCGGTGCGCGAGTGACCGCACTGGCGATAGGTCTTGCATTCCACGAAGGTTGGGCCGTCTCCCCGGCGCCCTCGCTCCACCGCGTCGGCCATAGCATCATAAACGGCCAGCACGTCGTTGCCGTCCACGATAGAACCCGGCATGTCGTACCCTGCGGCCCGGGAGGCCAGGTCCTCGACCGGCGTGGTTTCCCGGATGGGCGTGTATTCGCCATACAGATTGTTTTCACAAACGAAGATCACCGGCAGCGACCACACCGCGGCCAGGTTGAGCGACTCATGAAAGGCCCCGATATTGGTTGAGCCGTCACCGAAGAACGTCGCCGAGATCTGGCCTTCTCCGCGCAATTGGGCCGACAGTCCCGCCCCGACGGCAACTGGAAGCCCCGCGCCCACAATGGCAAAGGAACCCAACAGCCCTCGACTGATATCCGTCAGGTGCATCGATCCCCCCTTGCCCTTGCAGACGCCGCCGGCACGGCCGAAGATTTCCTGCATTGCCTCGGTGACCTGCATTCCCCGGGCCAGGCACTGACCGTGCCCACGGTACGTACAGGTAACGTAATCGTCGGGCCTGAGGGCCTTCATGGCACCCGCCGAAACAGCTTCCTGTCCCTGGCACAGGTGGGTGGTTCCTCGAACCATGCCATCGAGGAAACATTGTTGGACTTGATCTTCAAAGATCCGGATGGTGACCATTGTCCGATAGAGCTCGAGAAGATCTTCGTGGCTCAGCTGCTCGGACCGGGGTGGAAATTCTCTCTGGATACTCATGGGTCGTGCCTCACTTCCGTTGTGGATCCTGCGCAGGCTCCCAAAGCTCAATCAGGATGCCGTTGGGATCTCGAATGTAAATGGACCAGCCGCATGCGACGGTATCGATGGTCACTTCGAAAACTTCTCCCTGCCGGGTGGCGCCGTGCTTCAGCAATTCCCTGCAGGTGTCGTGTATGTCTTCCACCGCGAGGGCAACGTGCGCGGCCCCGTGACTGTTCGGTTGCCAGGGCGGGTGGCCGCCTCGATCGGTAAGGTACTCAACAAACTCCATGTGGTGCCCGTAGCCAAACAAGTGGGCGATTTTCAGGCGGGCGCCGGAAACCCCGGTGACCCGCGCCGGCCATTCGCCGTCCCGTTCCACAACCTCGGCAACCTCGAAGCCCAACGCCTCCGACCAGAATCGCACCGAACGGGTGATGTCCGGCACGGTAAAACTGGTGTGATCAAATCCGGTTATCATGATCAAGTGAATCCGTACGCGGTCCACCCGCCGTTCGCGGAGAGCACATGGCCGGTCAGGTAGGAAGCTTTCACCGGGTCGAGCAGGAAACAGATTCCTTCGGCAACTTCCTGCTCCGTGCCCATACGTCCCATGGGAGTCCTTCGCTCGATATCCCGGGGGTCGAAGCTCTTCGCGTCGATCAGGTCCTGGGACGCCTGGTTCAGGATGTACCCCGGTGCAATTGCGTTCACGCGGATCTTTCTCTCGGCCCACTCGATCGCCTGCATTTTGGTCAGACTGATCAGCGCGGCCTTGGAAACGCAATAGGGGCCCCGTCCCGGGGCGGAGACCTCGCCGAGGACCGAGGACACGTTCACGATCGACCCGCCGTTGTTCATCCGCCGCACGGCAGCGCAGGAAACGGATATGGCCGCCATCAGGTTTACGTCGAACACCCGCTTCCATTGTTCCATGGATAGCTCGAGCAACGGGCCGTGTGCATAAATCCCAACGTTATTCACGAGGGCGTCGATGCCACCCCATGCATCGGTCATCGCATCCATGATCTTTTCAATCAGCGCTTCGTCGCGGACGTCTCCTTCAAACGCCACGGCGCGGTCCTTCCCGAGCGACGTCGCGATGGCTTCGGCAAGATCGCCTTGAAGATCCAGGATCGCCACCCGGCCTCCGCGCTCCGCAATCGTCTTCGCGGTGGTTGCGCCGATTCCGCTACCGGAGCCCGTGATCAGTACCCGCTGGTGGTTCATCCTATTTCGCCCTCCGGGACTTCACTCGCAGCCCGGGTAGCGCGGACTTTCGTCCGCGTCCGGGGGTGCGGAATTCATTCCGCACGACGCGCTCGGCGGACTGAAGTCCGCCACACGAGACGCGGACTGAAGTCCGCGCTACGTGGCAGTGGATTGAGAATGGATCGATCAATCCAGTCCTCCGTATGTTTGGGCGATTTTCGCCATTTCGGCGCGCATCTCCCTCACCGCTTTCAATAACACCGACGTGTCGCCGCCCTGTGCGAGGAAGCGTCCTCCCATGGAGAGGATCCGGGCGGCATGGTCGATGCTCAGCGCCGGCATGCCCCAGTGGAGTCCGTGTTTCTGCGCCGCATCCGCCGTGCGCTGCATGGCATCGAGAATGTGCGGCGCTTCCGGATCGATCGGCAGACCCAGGGTGAGTGACAGGTCGCCGGGACCGATGAACAGCAGCGAAATCCCCGGCACCGCCGCGATCTCATCGATGCCTTCGACTGCTTCGGGCGTTTCGATCTGGATGAGCAGCTTGACCTGTTCGTTCTGGTATTGGTGGACCTCGTCCAACGGCACCAGGCCCCAGAGGGCTGAGGCAATGCCAAAATCCGCTCCGCGCCGGCCCACCGGGGCGAACCTCGTTTGCTCGACCAACCGGGCCACGTCCCCGGGGTCCCTGACCTGGGGATACATGATTCCGGTCGCCCCGTTGTCGAGCATCCTGGCCGCCGCGCCGTATTCGCCGTTCTTTACCCGCACGACGGTGTCGGCATTCGCGCCCCGGGCCGCCTGCACCAGCAGGGCCAGCGTCTCGGTGGTGGTGGCCTGATGCTCACTGTCAAGCCACAGGCAGTGCGCGCCCGCCAGCGCCAGCATTTCGGGGACGATGGGGTGGGGGATGTTCGACTTGAAACAGTAGACCGGGAGATTCTTCGCCAAGCGCTGATGTACGATGCTTTGCCGCAGCTGATGGGTTTCTGTCATACCGGGCTTTTACACTATGGAACGACCACCACGCGGTAATTTTTCGAAGTGGAGGGGCCGACGGGATCGAATAGGATCATGGATCCGCCGTTTCCGGTCACGAAAGCGCCGGTATCGCTGTAGTTCGATGAAACCAGGTCCGGTGTGGATTCCAATCGATAGGTCATGCCGGTGAAACTGTTGAAGAAGACCCCGGGCGTGTCGGCGATCTCGATGTTTTCGGCGGGCACCACCGGAACCCCGGCCCCGGGTAACGCCGGCCGGGCCCCCATGTGACTGCCGTCGGATGCACCCTCGGTGATTGCCGTCGAGGTGCTTCCCGCCAGGTACATGAAGAACGGATCATTTACATCCGTGGAGGCGAAGATGGGCTGAACGTTTGTCACGGTGCCTGTCCCAAGGCCGGCCTGGCGCCCAACGGGACCTGCGTCGTTGCTCCAGAATGCGGAGTAGTCGGCGTCCTGCAGGTATCCAATCCCAAACCCGTCCACCTCAAAGCCCCACTGGGCATTGTCGACGAAGAGGCAGTCCTTGACCTCGACGCCATCCAGGTGCCATTTCATGTAGATTCCGTCGCCGAACATTTCCGTGGTGCCGCCGCCCCCGAAGGGATCAAAGCCGTTCCCGACAATCGTGGTGTTCTCGATACTCCCGGTGATCGGAATGCCCTGCACGCCTCCGGATCCAAGCAGACCCGATGTCGGGAAGCTGATTCCCGACCAGTTATTGTAGGCGATGATGCTGTTGCGAACCACCACATTGACAAGCCTCTCCGTGTTGAAGTCGGGCTCGAAGTCGATTCCTACCTGGGGCGAGGTGCCGCTGGTGTTCACGATGACCGCATTATCGATCACCAGGTCTTCCGCGCTGACGACGCTGATCCCGTTGCGATAGGCGTTACTTATGGTCACATCCTTGATCAGCATGTTCTTGCAGAAGCCGCTTGTGGAGATGGTCCCGATGGTAATGCCGTCCCCCCCCGTGTCTTCGACGGTCACGCCGATGATCTCAATATTCACACTGTCGTAATAGAGCAAACCGTGTCGGAATTCGCTGGGCGTGTAGGGCGGGTTCAAGTAGTCCGCCTGCTGCATCCGAAGCGTTGCCCCATAGCCTGCGAGGCAGGCATTGCTGATGCCGCTGGCGACGAAGAGTTGCCCGCTCAGGAATGACAACGATCCGGGCTTGGCGGCAACGACGACGCCGGACTCGAAAAGGATTTCCTGGTTCGATCGAAGCGTAATAGGGTTCACAAACCATTCCGTCCCCATGTCGGGCACCCAGATCTTCGGGCTGAAGGTGTCGAGTGCCGACTGGAAGGCGTCCGTGGCATCGGAAGGGTTGAACGGATGGCCCGGAACCATCGAGGCATCGAGGTAGCCCGGCGGCGCCGGCGTGGTGGCCAGGCAGGAAACACCCGTGATCAGGACGATGAGACACGCCAAATGTCGAATGTCGAATACACACAGCGCTGCCTTGGGCCGAAGCCCATACGGAGCCTCATGCTGTAGCTTGGGCTTTCCGCCTAGGCGGACCTGCCTTCGGCATGGCCAGCCCGAGCGGTGCAAGGATCGCCCGCGGGTAGCGAACAGGTGGTGCATGCTCTCCAACTCCCGATTCATTGTCACTTCTGGTTCGGGTCGGCCTGGAATGCCAACCTACTGTGCTTTTGGTTCCCATAACCAAAATACAACGCGGGGGCGCTTCTGCAAGGAAGCGCCCCCGCTCGATTCCGAAATGATTCAAGGTCGAAGAATTCCGGCTCAGCCTATCGGCGCCGGCCCCTGCCGATCCAGGCCAGCAGGCCGCCGAGGCCGATGAGGCCCAGCGTGGCCGGTTCAGGCGTGGCAACCAGCGACCAGTGGTCCGTGTGGATTCGCCCTTCGACAAATGTCCTGACCTCCGTCTGCTGGGAGGTGTCGCCCATGGTCAGCCAGGGGGTGTAGTCGTTCCAGACCGTTGGATCCACAAGATTCGGGCGATTCCCGAAGCGCGCCCGGATCTGATCGCTATCGTAATCCATCTGGATTTCCATCGTGTACCACGTCGTCGGAGAGGTGTTACTGGGCCAGGAAAACCCCACGTTATTGGTGGGCAGGAACTCATCCCCTCCCGCGTGGCGAAGCCCTACGAAATTCGGCGCGTCGGAACGGAACTCCAGGAAGTTCGCGTTGCCGGCGGTCTGGTTGAAAACCACTCGGGCGAAACTGTCGGGACGCCGAAAGACTCCCTGCCACTCGGCGTACAGCGTCTGCTGAGGCAAGGCATTGATGTCCGCGGAGGCGTGCCACGTCGCAAGGCCCTTGTCGGTGGCGCCCAGGCTGGCGTTTATTCGCAGACCTTGCGATGCTCCATAAAGGCCACTGTCATGATCGAGGCTGAACACGGGGGCCCCTGACGTGATCCCAACGGTCCAGCCTTCCGAGCCGGCTGTCGGCGGCCCCGCTGGGGTCCACGCTCCCGTCGCGTAGCTTTCAAAGTCCTCCGGGTTGGTCACCGTGGCCCAACTCGTGCCCACAGCCACGATCGTCGCCGCAGCTGCCAAACTCACTGTCATCCGTATCATTTTCATCTTCGTGTCTCCCTGCTTGTTGAGATCGGAGCCTCTGCTCCTTTCCCGGTATTGCTCCGCCCCGCATTGCTGCGGGAACCATTTCGACTTGGTAAAATTCTGCTGCGCTAGTTCGTTGCCACCACCCGGTAGTTTTTCGATGTGGACGTGCCCGTGGGATCGAACAGGGCCATGGGCCCCCCGAGCCCGGTTACAAATGCTCCCGTTGAGTTGAAATTCGTCGATACCAGGTCCGCGGTGGATTCAAGGCGATAGACGATCCCCGAGATGCTGTTGAAAGAGATTCCTGCCGTATCCGCCACCACCATGTTGGTCGAGGCGATCACGGTCGGTCCTGTAATGAGAAGAGAGAAATTGTCTACATGAGTTCTTCCCTCGACAAACATCCTGACATCCGTCTGCTGGGAGGTATCGAGCATGTCCAGCCAGGGCGTGTAGTCATTCCAGACCGTGGGATCCACAAGATTCGGGCGATTCCCGAAGCGGGCCCGGATTTTATCGCTGGAGTAATCCGACTGGATTTCCATCGTGTACCAGGTCGTCGGAAAGCTGTTGCTTGGCCAGGTGAAAGGTACGTTGTTGAAGGGCAGGACCTCGTCCGCCGCCGACGTCCCGGCGCCGGGATCTCCGTCGTAACGAAGCGTCACAAAATTCGGCGAATCGGAACGCATCTCCAGGAAGTTTGCATTGGCGGAGGTCTGGTTGAAAACCACTCGGGCGAAACTGTCGGGACGGCGAAAGACACCCTGCCACTCAGCGTACAGCGACTGCTGAGGCAATGCATTGATGTCCGCGGAGGCATGCCACGTCGCAAGGCCCTTGTCGCCGGCGCCCATGCTGGCGTCGATTCGCAACCCCTGCGATGCGCCATATAGTCCCGAGTCCGGATCGAGCGAGAAAATGGGAGTTCCGGTGACGACCCCTACGGACCAGCCTTCGTTGGTGGAGGTCGGCGGCCCCGCCGGAGTCCATGCACCCGTCGAGTAGCTTTCAAAATCTTCCGGGTTGGTCACGGCCGACTGTACGGCCACTGCCGCCGCGAACATCACCAGCCCTGCCCATCCAAGTCCAGCACATCTCCTGCTCATTCCATCTCTCCTTAACCGATTCGTCCAGCGGTCGATTCTTGCGCCTTGCCCGGAACAGATTCACGCACGCGCCCTTTGCCCCTCTAACAACGCACTCACGCAAACCCATTCAAGACCACAATATACATACCATTGTCCAATAATGCCAGCCTTTCAGCCAATCGACAAAACGGGCGAAATGATGGACATTTTGGGAATCCAAGGGCTTTGACTCAATTGCGCCGGCCCGGCGCCGCAGGGGGCAACCACTCCGGCGGGCCGACCCCCACCCGATTAATCACTGCGTAGCGGGCAAATTGCCCCAGGGAGGGGGCCATTCCGACGCAATCTGCCAGACCACGTGGCCGTCGTTGTACGCCACATTTCCCCCATCCGCATTGTGGGAAACCATGGGAAAAAACCGGTGGCCAATCACGCCATGGTGGACAATTCCGGAAGCAATGTCCCACATGAGAATGTCCCCGGGGTCTCGCTCGTCCCGGTGGACCGGCTTGTCGTCCAGCGAAAAGACGAACTCATAACTCCCACGGACCGATTTTCCGACGCTCCAGCCGGACAGCTGGGCGAATTCGTCGAACGCATCCCCGTAGTACTCGTTGATGGGGAACGGACCCAACGGAGGCGTCAGGGGAATCGAAGGACAGTTGAACACCTGGTACGAAACATACTCGCCCTCGATCAGGAGCCGGGGGGAAGCCCGCCAGCCATAGCCGTTGTACGGATCGCCCACGGTGTTGAGCGGATACTGCTCGTCGTGATCGCCGGCAAACATGTTGGCGGACACGGCAAGCTGTCTGAGGTTGGAGGTGCACAACGCCCGCCGACCCGACTCCAGGGCCCTGTGAACGGCAGGGACGAGCAAAGCGGCAAGGATCGCGATGATTGCAATCACCACCAACAATTCGATCAGCGTGAAGCCTCCTGATTCTGAATTGTTGTCGTCGTATCGCCCCTTCGGCGCAAACAAGTACTGTTCGTGGTGCGTCTGCATCTCAATCCTCCGGATCGCGATAGAACCACTCGATGGGCAGAACGGTCAGCTTCAGGTCCGAGGCGTCGGTATCCACCTGGAGGGTTACCAGCGAAAGCAGCAACGGATGGCTATCGTAGGTCAGGAATGCTTTGCCGTCGATGAAGGTAATGCTCACGTAATTGCAGTTGTAGTACTTGCTGCGCTCGATCAGCTTCAGGTTGCGCCACGTCCGGCCGCCGTCGCTGGAAACGGCCGAATGCAGGGGCGCCCGGCCGCCGAAGGCGTAGTTCCACACCGCAAGTATATCCTCTGTTTCGGGGATCCTGCAAATCGTGGCCGGCGAACAGCCCCCTCGCAGCGGCGACAACTCCGGCTTCGTCCATTCTTCGCCACCGTTTTCGGAGTAGGAGAAAAACTGTCCCCCCGCGAACGACCGCATGGTCATGAGCAAACGACCGTCGGCAAGCTCCGCGATACTGGGCTCGTTCACATTCTGCAACAGCGTCAACCGCTCGGACAGTTCCGGGTCCGGCACATGGGCGCCCGCCGTCCACGTCCTTCCGTCGTCGTCCGAGTAAAGTGCGTACGGCCAGCGAACCACCCCGCCGAAGTCCGCCTGATCCACCTTCTGATATTCCCGGGCGCAGAGCAGGATGCGCCCGCTGCTCGTGCGACAGAAGAGTTTCGCCATGTGGGCATTGCCGGTGTCCGGGGTAATCCGCACGGGATCCGACCATGTTTCGCCGTCGTCTTCTGAACGGCGAAGGAGCACATGTCCACAGGTGCCCTTCGTCCCGTCCGGCAGGGTTTCGGTGTAGGTCAGGATCAGGTCTCCGTTCCCGGTGAGAATGAGACTCACGTTCGGGGTGGGATGACCGTACCGGGGATCGCGCTCCGCGATTACGCGAGTGGGGCCCCAGGTTTTTCCACGGTCGGTTGAGAATTTTGCCGACACCCGCGAGGGTGCCCAGTCCTGCGCCTTGCCCGTCGCGAATTCGGACCAGGCAAGAAGCAGGTTTCCATTCCGCAATTCGATCAGGTCGCCCTCGGAATGGCGCGGGGACTCATACGTGGCGGGACAAACGTAGTCGCATCGAGCGCCGTCGCCGGGACGAATGTCTTCAGGTCCCTGTGGGACCTCCGCATACTTGAACAGAAACGGAACATCGCTGACGTACACGATCCGGAAGGTGGACACGACCTCCTGCCCTCCGGCAATTTCCTGGGCGCTGCCGAACCGCAGGCCGAATGGCTCCGGATACGGATCATGCGCGAACGGGCCGCTCCTCGCGCCGTTCAGTTCCACTACCAGTTCATTCTGCGAAAGGGCCAGTTGCAGTTCAATCCAGTTCCCTTCAAGCGCCCTGCAAACCAGCGTGTGAGTCTGCACGGTTCCGCCGGTATGGCACGCGATCGTCCACACAATCTCTCCATCGTCCGAGGCATTACACGAAATGCTCCACGAGCCGCGGGTAGGTTGGATCTGGACAAACCGGCCGCCTTCGACACAACGCTCCGGAGCCTGCACCTGGCAGGCGACAAAAACAGGTTCGCTGTCGAGGTTATAGAGAGGCTCCATGTCCGTCTCGGAGAGTCCGGTGATCAGGTGCACTGAACCGCAGCCTTCCTCTCCGGACGCCCGGGCCACGAACCGTTTCCCCGGCAGTTCGCAACGCGCCTGGGGTCGAAAAATCCCGTAGGACCATTCATCGGCCAGCGTAAACCGCTGGTTGTAGGTGGGAAATACGCCCGTCCCGGCGGTATCGTTGTCCAGGACCTCGACCCGCCACGCGTCGTTGCCGGTTTCGGTCAGTTGGGTTCCATCAACCACTATCGTTCTCCTTGTGCGCTGTGTCCGCGCGCCAGGAGTACTCGCCCGGCACGGTCACCTTGAGGCCGGGCTCGATCCCGTAGATGGTGAACCAATCACCCGGCCGGATCCCCTCGGCCTGCAGGTCGACGTCCTCCACGAAATCCACCCGGGCACGGAAATTCTCGACGGAAGAGCCGCCGGTTTCGTGAATCGTGTAGGTCCGGTCCCGTTCGGGGAACCAGGCCTTCCACCCGTTCCACCAGGGACTGTACATGCCCTGGGTGATCGTCCGGCTCGACAGGAGGCGGTTGCGCTTCTGCGCATCGAGAAGGTTCACCTGGTACCACCCGCCGGTGAACGGCGGATGGTTTGCGAGATCTACCCGCAACAGGCCGTCCTCCAGGGGAGTGACTTTTTCTATCGTGTACCCTTCGTGATGATGGTTGAGGACCTGGATCGTCAATTGCCTTCCCGCCAGGTTCTCCTGTCGCGGCCATGGCGACTCCGGGCGCACGATCAGGGCCGACTCCAACCGCGTACCCGTCAAGTCGCCGACCAGGTCCACGAGGGTGCCCTCAAGATCCCCGGCCGACGTTGCCGAAAAGTCTCCGTATTCCAGGCGGGTGCCGCGGACCATGTGCGCCTCCACGACGCGCCCATCGGTGTCCTGCCGTACGAGCGCGTAGCGCGCGTCAGTCGCCAGGCCGTTCTTGAAACGCGCTTCGCCGGGAGCCGCCTGGAACACCACCGTGTCGGTGTGCCCACCTGCCATGTTCAGTTCGATCCCGACCGCGTCTTCTCCGGCACCGGCCGGGTCCGCGGGCGCCAGGTTCGAAACGTTCCTGATCGCCGAGGTTTCGTCGTCCCGGTAGCCCTCGAGCAGATGCACGAACGTACTGCGGAGCGGCCCCTCTGATGTGGTCTTGTCCGTCGTTCGCCGTTCGATCAGATAGTCCCAGGCGTCGCGGAAACCGACATCGCCGGTGGCTCTTTCGCCGTTCGGCAGGGGCTGGTCGATCCATGCTACCCATGGCCCCTTGCCGTTGAGCAGGGTGGTTCGGCCCGGCTGCGTCAGGCCGATCAAGCGAAGCCTGGCGAACCCGGCATTATCTTCCAGGGCCCGGGGGAGGGCGCTCCCGTTTGGATCGCACGGTTGATACGCGGCATAGTCCGCGCGCCAGGTCACGCCCCACTGATCCGGCGGGGTTCCAAGGACTTCCACGCGCTTCAGGCGCCGGAGATTTTTCTTCGTGTCGCCCCAGGCATCGTGCAAGGGCGGGGCCCCGGCGCCTTCCAGGTAATCCAGCATGTTGGACCACCGGGATTCCACGGACGGCAGATCCTCGTTCGTTCGTTCGGCCCACGCGCTCTGATACAACGCGTGCCGGTCGCCGCCCTCGATCCGGAAGATGTCGACGAGGTAGGGACGTCCGTCCGGACCCTCCACGGCCAGTAGCGCGCGGCGGTACTCCGCCACCTCGACGGGCTCCATTCTTTTCGTCTCGGCGTAGCGCTCGAAGGAGTACCGATCGCGGCAATCCAGGACCTGGAAGCCCGCGCCGGTTTCTCCCGGCGCCTCGCCGCCCTTGAAGGTCACCAACTCACCGATGCCCTCGCCCTCCCAGCCCGGCGCGGTTCCCAGGTCGTTTACGGACGCCGTGTTGTGCGCCAACAGGCCGTGCGCCCAGGGCTGGAGCCAGCCTTCGCTTTCGCCCGGCGGTGAAAGGGGAATTATTGTGCGAGGATAGGGCATGGCCATCAGGGCTTTGAATTCCGGTCGCGACGGATCGATCACTACGTGTCGTGATTTCGCCGCGTACCCGCCCTCCCGCATCACCGGCACCCCGTCCACCCAGCACTCGATGCCGAGCTTGTCGGCGGCGCTGTGCAGGCTCTGGCGATCGTAGGTCATGCACACTTCCTGCCGATGGCCGGGACCGCCCACGCGCAGGATGCCCACGCCGAATCCCGGCCAGTTCATGCTGGGCCGGCTCTCATTGGCGCGCACGGCGCTGGAAAGGCTGAATTCGTCGGGGGGGTTCCAGGTGAAGATGATCTGGTCGCCAAACTCCAGGTACTGGCCCCGGATGGTGCGAAGCTGCTTCCACTGGGAACGGGCAACGGGAAAGAATGGATTCCTTGCGAGGAAATCCGGCGCGAATTCGAGCCAGCCCTTGGGATCGGCGGTATGCCGGTAGTAGGGCTCGAGCATGTTCATGTAATTGGGAGCGCCTTCGGCGGTCATCCCGTCGTAGTAATGGTGATTGTAAAGCACGCACTCCTGGTGGGCGGCGGCGAAGTCGAAGAGGTAGCGGTTCTCGAGCAGGATCCCGAGCATCATCAGTTCGGTGTAATGGCCGTCCTGGTATCCGGATTTCAGAACGATGCTCTCGAACATCAGGGCGATGTCCCGCATCAGCTTCTGCATGATCTTGCGATCCAGGGCGTCGGGATCGCCGTACGTTTTCGCGGAATAGGTTTTGAAGGAAGGATGATGACGCACGCGCGCAAACGGCTCCACCCAGAGGTACTCCTTGAACAGAAAGAGCCAGCCGCAATTGACCAACGGAAGCCGCCGGTTCCAGTAGAATCTCGTGTCGAGGTCCGGTGTGCTTCGTACCGGGCGCGACATGGCCTCCCACTCCGCCCGGGTCAGGGGGCCGCCGTCGGTTCCCTCCATCACCAGATTCCGGAAAGAGGGTGGCAGGCCATAGTAGACATCGGCGACCCGGTCGAGCAGGACCGCGAGCTTGTGCACGTAGAGCGGATCCGCCGACTCCCGGAATTTCTCCAGCCATTCGATCGCCATCTCGCCGGTTCGGACCCACCGCTTGTGGGCGATCGTCGTCCCGATATACAACTCCCACTCCACCCCTCTATCATCCGTATACACGGTTGCCGGGACCCGCTTCACCGTGTCGTCGAGGTGGGTGAATTCAGTGATGCGGTTGGGGCGCAGCCCGTAGTCGGCGGGGTAGTCCTTTTCCCGCTCGTAGAGGTGTGTTGTGCAGCAGGTCGTCCAGGCGTGAAAGGGGTTTTCCGGGTCCAGCGTGAACATCCTCGAATCCTGGTACTCGACGTTGGGATGTTCTTTCCCGCAGAAGGGGCAGTAGTTGATGAGGACCCGCGCCTCTTTGGGCGAGAGGACACTTTTCGTCGGTTCGGGTATGGGGGCGCCGGAAAGCACGCGTCCGAACGGTGAGATATGGTCGGGGATATACGCGACGAGATCCTCGTCGGAACGCTCGGCGGCCGCATAGCCGGCATACGCGTCATCGGCGGACCACTCTCCGTGCGTTTCCTGCCACCTCTCGACCTGCCGACGCGTCCGGTCGGCCAGGAAGTCCTCGGGCGGGGGCATGGGGATTCGGCGCCCGGGGATCAGGCGGGCCACCCGGTCCGCCCGGTCCGCGGCATGCCATGAATAGCCCGTGGGGGCCGCCTGTCCGACGCAACACATGAGGAGTAGACCCGGCAGAAGAATTGTAATTTTTATCATCGTGGTCATCCGGGAAACCATCTTGTACCGCCCTGATTTCAGTCCGGCCTGTGACACAGTGTCACAGTTTACCATGTATCTTAATCTCAATCCTCATCCCAATCCTCATCGATCAGGGTCGCGATTACGATTGGGATGAGGATTGAAGAAATTGGAGTATTCAGTATCAAGCACATTGTCCGGCAGCACCCGTTGCCCGGGCAATCGACAAAACGGGGTAAATGATGGAGGATTTGGGAATCATGCGGAATCACTTACCGAACCCGGCGGGATAATGGCGGCGTCGATAGTTGTCGGGTGAGAGCCCGGTTTTCTTCTTGAAGACGCGGGAGAAATAGTACGGGTCTTCGAAGCCGAGTGAATCCGCGATGTCCTTGATCGTGCGGTTGGGATTCATGAGAAGGCTGCGCGCGCGCTGGATACGCAGGTCGACCTGGTATTGGGAGGGGGGCAATCCCGTCTCCTCCCGGAAACGTTTGCGAAACGATTCGTAGCTGAGCCCCATGGTCCTGGCCAGTTCGGTCACGTCCGCGAACGGACGACCTTCCTCGACATCCTGGCGCATGCAATACTCGGCCCGGGCCACCACGCCGTCGGAAGTGCGTTGGGAGAACGGACGTTTTTCCAGAAAGATCTCCACCAGGATCTGATGCAGCAGCAACAGCGAATACTCGAGGTATCCGGGTTGTTTGATTATCCACAAATCGCACAGATCCCGCCAGGGCTCCAGGATCGTGTACTTCGGTCCGATCTCCCGAATCTGCGAGAGAGTCGGGACTACGTCCCCAAAACGGCTGGCCACCGCATCGCCGTCGAACATCATCCAGTACTCGCACCACTGCTCCTGGCTCCCGGGGTCGAACACGTGCCACTGGCCGGGGAGAATCCACAGCAGCATCCCGGTTCCGATCCGTCGGCGTGGTGTGGCGTGATCCTCATACCAACCGCTTCCGCGAGTCAGGTAGGAGAGAAAGTGATGGTTAAGCGCCCTGCCCGACGACGTGGTGATCACCCCGGGATTGCCGTGCTCAATACCGACACCGAAGATGATGGACTCGTTTTCATCCACACCGTGAGGTTACAACAGGGCCTCGGAAAAGTCCATCCTCGCATCCTTCATGGCCCGGATATTTCCGCCCGGCGGGAGAAAATCGGGGCCAAACCGTCCCGATCCCGGTTTTGACACTTGCCCTGGTTTTTGTTGATCTCCACGCTGGAGAGACACATGACAAGACTGCGAAGCGACTGATTCAATGGGCACTTCTTCTATCGACTTGAGCGACTGGACACCGGGGAGCGGGGGATCCTGGACCCAGACCACGCAGTTGCCCCTGCACGCCAGGTTGCACGTGCCGTGCGAAAACGGAAGAGTCATCGACGCGCGGTCCGACGCGTCGCTGCCCTGGGGCGGATGGCTTCGCGCTTCGTGCGTCGGTGTCGAGGTAGACGATGCCAGCCTGCAATTGAGTTTGCGGACCCGAAACAAGGCCTTCGTCGAGGCCATGGTCTCGCGCAACGGTAGCGCGTTGCAGTTGACGCTGACCTACCGGCTCGCGTCCTATGCCGCCGGCGACTCGGCCGAGCCGCCTCCGAAACCGGTTCTGTGCGAGCGCCCGGGTATGGCGGACGTATGGCAGGACTACCGGAAGTGGATGGACACGGCCTGGCCACGGCAACCCTTTTTCGAACCGGATTTTGCAAAGCGGATCCCGGCAGTGGTGCTGGTCGAACTATGGACTGGAAACGGAACCATCACGCACACCTTCGAGGACCTGGTTCGACTGCTGGGCTCCATGCGCGAAGCGGAAGTGCCGAAAGGCACAATGCTGTATTTCTGGGGATTTCACGGACCGTTCGACACCCGATACCCGGAGTACTGGCCGGCTCCTGAACTCGGGGGCGAGGCCGGGTTGAGCCGGGTGGTGGAGACGGCTGCGAAATTGGGGTACCGATTGATGCCCCATCTGAACTACTGGGGTTGCGACGGCCGCCTGCCGGAGTACGAGCAACTGCGCGCCGACCAGGTTCGGGACCGCAGCGGGGCGCCGCAGGGGTGGCGGATGGAAGGCGAGCCGCCGATCGAGTACATACGTCCCTCCAGTTCCGCCTGGCGTGATCGAATGGCGGAGATCTGCCATCGGTTCGTCTCGAGTTTCCCGGTTGACGCACTCTTTCTGGATCAACTCGGTCTATTCGTCGACGATGCGGGATGTGATTTCGATCTCGCCACCACGCAGTACATCGAGGCCATGCAGAACGCATGTCCCGGCGTGGCCCTGGTTGGCGAGATCTTCCATGAGCGCTGCCGCTCCCTCCCCCTCTGGCAGGTCTGGGGAACCCCGTGGTGCGGGTTGCCCATGAACGAATCGTTGGAGCATGCGGAAATGTGGCGGGAACTATTCGGCGGGGATTTCACGATGCTCCCCCACATGGGAATGCCGGGCGCAGTGCCCATGACGGATAGCTGGCCGTCCTACTACTGGTACGTGGATCATCATGGGCCGGAGGAGGCCACTCGCCGTGCCAACCGATGGCACCGGCGTATCGGCGCGGTGCCGTCGGTGCGGGTTAACTATCGCCAATACGGACTCGACGACGTGGCCGTGGAAATCCTGACGCAATGAAATCGTTCCGGTTTCGTGTGCCGTTGGCATACCCGGGTTTTATTCGGCGTTGCCGCCCTTGTCCGTGATCCAATTCGATGTGCTCTGGTAACAAGTGGCCCAAGGACAGATTTTCAAAGCGATTACACCGGATCCGGATTTCTATACCAGCTTCTATACATCCTCGCACAGACCGCTTACAATAGACGGGTGTGATGCGGGGGTCTGCCTGATCGGTTTTCACCCTGCCCTGACCAAATGACGATGGATGCCACATGAACATGCGGCGAGAATTCCTCTGATGAACCGATGTACCATCTGGGCAGGCGCACTCCAGGTCGCCACGGCCTTGCTCTTCCCTGCCGGGTCATCATTCGCACAGAGCATGGTCGGGGGCGTCATCGACACGGATACGATCTGGACGACAAACGGGAGTCCTTACACTGTCGATCAAAGTGTCCTCGTAATCAATGGAGCGACACTGACTGTTGAACCGGGGGTCACCCTGAAATTCAATCCACTCACGTCATTGTTCGTCAACGACGGGACTCTCAGGGCCATGGGAACGCCGGATCAAAGAATCGTTTTCACAACGAGCGGGAGCGGCGTGTCACCCTTTTCCGCTTCGAACAGGTGGGGGTATGTTGCATTCTCCGATCTCGCGGAAGACGCCGCCTTCGATGCGAACGGCAGTCCAACGAGCGGTTGCATTCTTGCCCACGCCGTCATCGAGTATGCGGGAGGCACGACGATACAAGGCGCTGTTCACGCAGAGGACAGTTCTCCCTACATCGTCGACTGCCTGGTCCACTCCAACTATCATGGCGGAGTATTCCTCCGCGATGCTCATGGAATTCGAATCCTCGGCAACTCAATCGCCGATAATTCGACCCCGATCTCCGGGGGCGGACTCCACGCCATAGACGTCGACGACGCATTGATTCAGAGTAATCTCGTCACAAGAAACCACGCCCGGGAGGGTAGCGGTCTCTACATGAACTCCTGCTCCCGTGTACGGATCGAGGCAAACAGGATCGTCGCCAATGCCCAGTTGACGGTGTCTACGAACGGTGTTCTGTATCCGATAGGTTACGAGGGAGGCGGCATGTGGCTCGGCTCTTGCGGGAGTTTTGAAGTTTCATCGAATACCATATCGAGCAATGCAGTCAAACTGACGGGCGGCGGACTATTCATGAAGAGAGGGGAGGCACTCGACCTCCACAACAACCAGTTCATCAGCAATCAAGCACGGACAGCCGGCGCCATCAAGTTCACCGCGAACAATTCCGTTCTTGCCGGCAACACCATCCTCTCTAACGCGGCGACAATTGGCGTCGCCGGAATACAAATCGTTGGCGCAAGCAACGTAGGAATGACGAACAATGTCCTGGCCCTGAACACCACGCCCGGCGGAGGTGGCGCGCTGGAAATGAGTAGCTGTCAGACAATTAGAATGACGGGAAATCTCATATCAAACAATGTCGCCGCGACGGGCGCCGGCATTTCCGTATCCGGCAGTAGCCAGGACATCGTCTTAAGCACATCGCGAATTGACCCGACATTCATCGTCGCCCACACGAACCTGCCAATCATTCGCAACGATTGTCCTTTTGCCTTCACCGTCGCCCCGGACGGGGCCTCCAATGTCGACGGCAGGAGAGTGTGGTGGGGTACGCGGGACTCGGAGCAAATCGACGATCTCGTTCATGATTTTTTCGACGATGCGGGGAAAGGCATCGTCGTGATTGATCCCCATATCACATTCGGTCTGACCCTTCAGACGAACGGATCTGGAAGCATCGGCGCGGTGCCTGACAAACCGTTCTATGAGCCCGACGAGCCATTCGAATTGTGCGCGACATCATCCGACCACTGGTACTTCAGCCATTGGGGCGGGGACATTGCGGCGACCACGACTTGTTATGCGGGTCAAGCAAGCGGCGATCTTGTTATTTCCGTGGACTTCGAGGCGTTCTCCACGCAGCAGGGCACACCGCACTGGTGGCTGGCAAGTCACGGAATGGACACCAATGACCAGGCTGCGGCACTTGATCCCGACGAGGATTCGCAAGCCACGTGGCGGGAATACATCGCCGATACAAACCCAACCAACGCATTGTCCGTTCTTGCTCTGACCGGGTTGAGTTTCAGCAACGATTCGCAGATCGTATCCTGGAAAGGCGGAGCGATGGCCACGCAATACCTGGAAACCGCCGATGTTCCAGCATCCGATCCGACCTGGCATCCGGTGTACACAAACCACCCACCTACCACGGAAATTGTCACATACACGAATGGTTCTGCGGCCAGTTCCACCGGTGCGCTGACCAGAATTCGCGCGGCGAGGTAGCGCCGGAAGTCATCTCACCCTTGTTTCCTCCCGCGCCGAATTGTCGTCGCAAGTTCGCTGTATACCTTCGCTGGATCCCTTGAAGGGCCCAGGGGGGAAGGATTTTGCTTTCTATCTGGGAATTGAGTCATAGAATTCCTCCTCAAGAGCTGGTGCTGTTGATGGGGTAGCAGGATGAAAGTGAGCAGTTATATGCAGATACATTTTGCAGCGCTGAGCGTGAGTCTACTGCTGCTATTCGGGTTGGATACCCTTGGTGTGGTCTACATCGGTGATCCGAATGCGGGTAACGGATGGTCGACGACCGGTGCGGTATCCGTTCGTGCCGGACATGAGCGGACCTCGCCGCCCTGGCAGGATTCACGAATGGTGGTTGAAACAATCAACGGGTCGGGACTGGATGCGACGGGTCAGATTCACAGCTACGACCAGACGCAGATGTGGCTGAGCCAGGCCTTCATGGTCCAGGGGGATCCTCCGGTCCAGCGTGGCGGAACCGTGGAAGGTGGACACTGGGTTGAATTCGCGTTCAACAGCATTTACCGCATTGATGAAATGCTGATCTGGAACTATGCGGAGAATTCCGGTTCGCTGAATCCAGACGGAAGCCGGGAGCACAACTTCTATTCGGCACAGGGATTGAGACAGGTGACAATCCAGTACACGGCCGTCGGCGGTGGCGGCCCTTCCGGATTGTGGGGAAGCGACAACTCCAATGATTGGCAAACCGTTTTTGTGGGGGAGCTGGACGACTATGATCCGGGAGAGTTCAATTTCATCAACAACCTGATTCCCTTCGACGGAGCGCAGGCCCAATACGTCGTGATCACGACGTCTGCGGACCCGGTGGACATGAACTGGGTGGCGGAGAAACTTCCGGAGCGCTTTCCCATTACTTCCTCCGGGTTATCCGAGGTTCGATTCAAAATTGCGAACACGTTCAGGAATTCGGCAAACGGGCACTACTACAGTGCGATTTGCGTGCCCGGCGGAATTACGTGGAGTAATGCGAAGATGCAGGCGGAAGCCCTGACCCATGAGGGGATGGCGGGGCATCTCGCCACCATTACATCGCAGTCGGAAAACGACTTCATCGTCACCACCTTTCCCGAAGTTATCGCCGATCCGCATTGGTGGATCGGAGGCTTTCAACCTCCCGGCAGCCCGGAACCCGACGGGAACTGGCAGTGGGTGACGGGCGAGCCCTTTGTTTACACGAACTGGAGACTCAATCCACCGGAGCCAAGCGATTCCCTGAATCGGGAACATATTCTTCAGTTTGCGGAAGGCGGGACGTGGAATGACAAGTGGGGCGAGGTTCCGGTCCCGGGATATGTTGCGGAGTTCGACGAACCGGTTCTGAGTATCTTTACTGCGATCGAACTGGAGTTTCCCACCGTTCTTGACAAGACGTTCCAGGTGCAGTCTTCACCCAGCCTGATCTTCCCGGTCTGGACCAACGTTGGGGATTTGATTTCTGGGACAAGCAGCAATGTGAACATGCTGTTGTCAACGAAGGATACGGGACGGTCGTACTATCGAATCGAAACGTCCTGGGTTCCCTGACGCGAACGTCACGTCCTACAGCCGCAACCGGGCACTCTTCATCCGCCCAAGCTCGTCTCCCGCCCGGTCACGCCATTGGGGTCAGCCCTCGAATTAGGAATTAGCTGATACCCGTCGGCGAATCCGGTAGCGTACCGGGCGGTGACCGGGAAACTGCGAGTCGAATTTGATCGTGTGATGTCCCGCGTCACTGTGCGGGGCGTCGATCGACCGGCCTTGTTTCGAACGGATTGGATTGCGGATTGGGGGGCCGCCGGCGGTTGAACATGAAGCTCGCCGATGGAAACCTGGGTCGGTCCATGAAGTGGTGGCCGACGGCGTATACAGTGTATTTCAACCGCAATTATAACCGACGGTCATGGGGGCCAACCGCAAGCGCAAACGGCCGTTGAAGGAAGCAAAGGAGAACATTGCAACGATCCTCGCTAATTGCTATTTCGAGGGCTGACCCCGTAGCGCCTTCGGATCTCGACATTGGAGCGCCGCTTGCCGTATCCTGGAATCTGGATCGGTCCGTCCGATCCGACGGCACAAGAAATGCTAAAGTATCTCTTCATTGCCTCCGGGCAATCGCCGGTTTTGGGAAAATGTTTGCGAATCGAACCAAATTGAATGCCCTTTGGGCCTGGACTTTGGCCTGCCTGCTTCTCTTCGGACCCGTTGTCCCGCATTCCCACGCAGATTCGGACAACGATCATCACGTGGACCCGTGCGGCCATGAACAATCCCCGGAGAATGAACGGGAGTTTTCCGGGGTCTGTATTCTGTGCCTTTATCTTCAGTCAGCCGAGACGGGCCACTTCCAGCCCATGGCCGAATTCGCTATCGATCTCGTCGGTAGTTTCGCCGACTCCCGCGTCGCGGAGACGTTTTTCGTATCGAGGCGATACCGTACCGCGTCCGCTCGCGCACCGCCCGCCTCCTGAACAGAGAGCTATCCATACGTACAGAGCCGGTTTCATTCGGAAACCGGTCTGCCGAGCTTTTTATCAGGAGGATTATCATGAAGACCAACACTTGCCGCATTGCGGCATTCGTGGGCACCATGGCATGCGTGTTGATTCCGGCCCATGCGGATGAAACGGAAGAACTGCGAAAGGAACTGAGCGAAACCCGCTCGGCCCTGCAGGAAATGGAGAAGCGGCTGGAGAATCTGGAGGAATCCAACATATCCGAGGACAACGTTGTGACCCGCGGCGTTTCTTCGCTGAACCCGGAAATCGGCATGGTCGCGGACATTGTCTACATCAACACCGAAAGTCCGGAAGACTTCGAAGGAAACGACAAGCTCAGTGTACGGGAACTCGAGCTGATCATCGGCGCGGACATCGATCCGTACGCGCGGTTTGACTCGACCCTGACCTTTTCGGATTTCGAAGAGTTTGTCATCGAAGAGGCGTACATCACACTCTTCGCAATTCCGTGGGAGATGAAGGGCCGGTTGGGACGGGTTCGCCCGGTCGTGGGAAAGGCGAATCCGCTTCACCTGGATCAGCAGGACACATCCGACTATCCGCTGGTAATCCAGGAGTATCTCGGCGTCGACGGATGGTTCGTCACCGGCGGTGAGATATCGCGACTTTTCAATCTTTCATCGGAATCCTGGGCCGGCGATCTGCTGTTCGGGGCGGTGGAAGGCGGCGTCGGCGAAGGGGGTACAATGTTCGATGATACGCGCCGAAATCCAACCCTCTACGCCCGGCTGAAGAGCTTCTGGGATTTGTCGGACCAGACCTCCCTGGAACTCGGCGGAAACTGGCTGCAGGGTTCGAGCAGCGAAACGGAGGATCTGGACGTGATGGCGCTGGCGGGCGATCTCACGTGGATCCATTCCTTCGATGCCAACCGCCGGCTGAAAATCCAGTCCGAGCTCTGGTGGCAGGATCGTGATCAGCCGGCTTCCGGCGGCGGGCACGGTCACGGAGAGGAGGAGGACCACGAAGACGAATTGGAAGAGTCCGAGGGCCCCGTGGATTTTCGATCACATCCGATCGGGCTTTACGTGTCCGGCGACCTGCGCTTGTCGGATCGTTTCGGGATCGGCGGACGGTTTGACTATGTCGAACCGATCAACATCGAAGGGGACGGCGGCGAGGACATGGGGGGAACGGCCTACTTCACGTTTTATCAGAGCGAGTTCTTCCGCTGGCGCGCACAGTACCAGCATGTCGATTTCGCGGAAGGCCTGGACGACAATCGCGTCTGGTTGCAGGCCACGATCGGCATCGGGGTGCACAAACATGCGTTGCAGTAAGTACAGCTCATTTTTCGTTGCGCTTTTGGCCGCGATGCTGCCGGTTGGTGGCATCGCGGACGACGAGCAGCGGCTCAACGTGGTCGCGACCCTCGCAACGTTCGCCGACATTGCGCAATCCATCGGCGGCGACCGCGTGAAGGTTTCCCACATCGCCTCGCCCCGGTTCAATCCGCACTTCATTGAACCAAGACCCACCGACGTGCTGAGAGTGAAACGAGCGGATCTCTTCATCCATGGGGGACTCGACCTCGAAGCGTGGCGGGGACCGCTGGTGGACGCGGCAGCCAATCCGCGGGTCCGGCCCGGCGGGGACAGGGAACTGCCCCTCGCGACGGGCATCTCCTTGCTGGACGTGCCCAAAGCCCTCTCCCGCGCGGACGGCGATGTCCACGTCCACGGCAACCCGCACTACTGGCTCGATCCGCGAAACGGTCGGGTGATCGCGGAAACCATTGCGGAAAAATTGGAATCGTTGGACCCGCAACACGCACACGCATACCGGGACGGACTGGATCGCTTCACGGGAGAACTGAACCGTGAAATGAAAAAATGGGAATCATTGCTGGCGCCACACAAAGGGCGGGAATTCGTCGCCTATCACGACGAGTGGGCGTACCTCTTTGATTTCGCCGGCTTGCGCTCGGAAGTGTTCCTCGAGCCCAAACCCGGGATCCCGCCCACCCCGAAAAGCCTGTTGCAAGTCGAGAAACACGTGCTCGAGCATGGCATCCCGGCCGTCGTGCAGGCCACGTTCATGCCCAAACGGCCGGCAAAGAAGCTCGCCGGACGGACGGGCGTGCGGGTAATTTTTCTGTGCCAGAATGTCGGAGAACTACCGGCGGCGAAATCGTATGCGTCGCTGATTGCTTACAACGTGACACAGTTACTGAGTGCCCTTGAGGATTGATCCCGGTCGAAATGATCGACTTCCTTCAAATCATGGCGGCCCCGTTTGTTGCTTGCATCATTCTGACCGGCATTCACGTCTATCTCGGCCTGCATGTGCTGGAGCGGGAAGTGATTTTCGTCGATTTGGCGCTGGCTCAGACCGCGGCCTTCGGCGCGACGGTGGGATTTCTGTTCGGTCTCGATCTTCATTCTTCCGGAAGTTATTTCGTAGCGCTTGCCTGCACGCTTGTTGGGGCCGGGCTGTTTGCCTTGACCCGCTTTCGAAAGCCCGTCGTGCCGCAGGAAGCAATCATCGGAATCGTCTACGTCGTCACGGCGTCGGCGGCGATTCTGGTGCTGAGCCGGGCGCCCGACGGAAGCGAGGAACTAAAATCTCTGATGGTCGGACATCTATTGTTCGTGGAATGGAAGGAAGTCATCAAGATTGCCTGCATCTACACTGCCGTCGGCGCGCTGCACGTCGCGGTGCGGCGACCGCTCCTCCTGATCTCCAGAAGCCCTGAAGAGGCTTTCGCGAGCGGCATGCGAGTCAGATTGTGGGATTTCCTGTTCTACGCCTCGTTCGGACTTGTGGTCACCAGCTCCGTCGAATTGGCGGGGGTGCTGCTTGTCTTCTCGTTCCTCATCGTGCCCATTGTCTGCGGTATCCTGCTGGCGACTTCCGTGCGCGGGCGCCTGGTCGTGGGCTGGATTCTCGGCATCGCCGGCAGCATGGTTGGGCTTGCCGTGTCATACCAGTTTGATCTGCCCACCGGCGCAACCGTCGTCTGCACGTTCGGTGTCGTCCTGATTCTTTGTGCGCTCGCATCAGCTTTCCGCACAGCTCTTTCCCGCCATTGACCCCATAGTGCCCAAAAGAGACCGGAGAGCGCATTGTGGCGAGATTCAAATCGCAAGTCCCAAATCCCAAACAAATTCGAAATCCAAAATGCCAAGCTTCAAACAGAGCGAGTTTGCCCATGCTCCGCCGCCCGACCGAGTACAGTCCTCCCCACCGGAGGCGCACGCCATTCGGGTCAGCCCTCGAATTAGCAATTAGCTGACACCCGTCGGCGAATCCGGTAGCGTGCCGGGCGTTGGCCGGGAAACTGCGAGTCGAATTTGATCGTGCGATGTACCACGTCACTGTGCGGGGCGTCGATCCACGGGCCTTGTTTCGAACGGATTGGATTGTGGATTGGGGCCGTCGGCGGTTGAACATTAAGCTCACCGATGGGGAACCTAGGCCGGTCCATGAGGTGGTAGCCGATGGTGTATATAGTGTATTTCAACCGCAATTACAACCGACCGTCATGGGGCCAACCGCAAGCTCAAACGGCAGTTGAAGGAAGCCAAGGAGAACATTGCAACGATCCTCACTAATTGCTATTTCGAGGGCTGACCCCAACCCTGACCAACCCTGCAACCCTGTCCAACTCCAACCCTGTCCCAACCCTGTCGGCTCGACGAAGCCGTGGCGGAGTATGAACAGGTCCTTCGCTGCAACCCCGCTCATGCCGCGGCCCTCCACAATCTTGCCGGCATCGCCTGGCAGGCAGGTGAACTTGCGCTGGCGGCCGAATTGTACGAGCAGGTCCTCCGTGTGAAACCGGACTATGTCAGTACAGACAAGAATCTGATCAAACTCCGGCGGTCTACCGAAGGAAATGAAGGAAATGGGGTCCAGGCCCTGACTAGTGAGTAAGCGTTCTATTCGTTCCTTCGCTCTGCAGCATGCGGTTTCCGTGCGTCGGATGTGCCCGACCACCGAAAGCCCACGATACGACGTATCAGGTAAAACGTTGCCGCAGGCGGTCGGCGGCCTCTGTCATGAGGCACAGCTTTTCGTACGCCTCGTCGATACTCGGCGGTTCGCCGTAGTCCGGCGCAAAACCACAGTCGGGATTCAGTGAAATCCGGCCCGGCTCCACAACCTCGGCTCCGGCAGCTCCAATGCGCTCGATATCCTCGACCGCTTGAATCTGTTCCGTCCGCACATCGACTACGCCCATGCCGACGCCCATTCCGTCCGGGAGCAGCTCCAAGTCACTGGCCTTGCCGGTGCCCTGGTAGGCGAACTCCAGATTGACGCGGTCGATCCCAGCATCTTTCAGGAAGGGCATGATCGGTTTGTAATCGCCGGTTACGTCGCTCTGTCGTTTGTAAACACTGTGACAGCAGTGCAAGTGTACCTCGACCGGCAGCCCGGCGGCGATCCGATTGACGGCGTCGAGAGCCGCCGGCGCCTGGCGCTCGATGTCCCATTCGCGCCGCAACCGATCGTCGTGGGTTGCCCCTTCACCGGTCAATCGCCGGTCGCAGAGGTAGGTCAGCGCCGGGTCGTCGAGCTGGATGATGTCGATGCCGGTGTGCGTCAGCGCTTTCGCCTCCTCCGCCAGCAGCTCCGTCATGTGTTCCATGTAATGTTCCATCGTCGGGTAGGCGTCGCTGCTGTAATCCTCATGCCACTTGCGGATCGCAACCAGAAACGGGGCAGGCAGGGCGTATTTGCTGCATCGTTCCGTGTGTTGGACGAGGAACTTCGCATCCTCGACGAAGAGGGGATCCCCGCCCTGCATGCGGCTGGTGACAACCGTGGAATACTTCGTTTCGCCCTGATGCTTGAATGGCCGGATCTTCTCGTGGCCGCCGGCACGCAGCAGGAACTCGTCGAGGTAGTGCACCCGGCGCCATTCCCCGTCGCTGACGACATCGAGTCCTGCCTGTTCCTGCAGCCGGATGGCGAAGATCACCATCTCGTCCATCCGTCGACGGTGCTCTGTCGCCGGCATGGTGTCACGGCGATCGATCAGGTCGCGCACCATCTGAGGCCGCGGCAGCGAACCGATCACTTGCGTGAAGAACGGCGGCAAAGCTTTGGTACGGTCAGTGCGCATCGCGTTTGCCAGCGCGAAAATTATGAATCATGGACGGGTGCCCCACCGTCTAGGCTTTTCGACAGAATCAGATGTTTAGACGTGATCGCCTCAGGCGCACGCGCCAATTGTTTCGGCGTCAGGAAATACGGAAACATGCCAAGTTCTGCGACGACAGATTCATCGGTCGCACACCAGAGGATGTCGGTTTCGGCGTACGGTACACTGCCGTGGGCCGGGGGCGCCAGATCGGGTTGCGCGATCCAGTCATGGCGTGCCCACACCCCCCAGAGCCGGTAGACGTCTCCGGTTAGACAATGGTCCCTGGTGAAAGGCTCCAGGCGTTCGCGCTGGAAGGCGTACCCCTCCCCAAACTCGGCAAGTTCCGACAGGGGCGGGCCGGGTTTTTGCGTGGACTCGGCGAGTTCGGCGACGGACAGCGGGCGGCCTGTCTCCGACTCACGGTAACAGAGATGAAGATTCGGATCGATCATTGCCCAGCGCTGAAACTCGTCGAGCCAGACTTCCGCCACGAAATGTCCGTCGAACGAGTCGATCTTGGAGGTCAGCACAACGGCTCGTGCGGGCACGCCCATGGCAATACAAAACTGGACGAAGCAGACCCCATAGTGGACGCACATGGCAATGACCGGTTGTCCCCGATCATCCGTTCCTCTTCGTCCCCAAGGCAGTATGATGCGCGCATCCCACGGCGCATAAGCCACGCCGCCATCGCGGGTGTTGCGGTACCGCCATGCGAGGGCAAGAAATCCCGCCAGTTCCCAGCACCATGGCCAGCGCGGGCCGCCCGGTTGGAGAGACGCCGGCAGGAGGGCCAACCACTCCTGGCGATGCTGCTCAATGAGCGGGTCACCGTACTGTGGGTAAACCGATCCGCCTTCGGGGGTCGACGGAGCGATGCGCAGGCGCACGATCGGCTGACCGCCGGCAGGCTCGAACGGAAGCCACCAGCCGGGTTGTGGCCCGATCTGAATCCGATTCTGCCCGATCCGAACCGAATCTCCATCCAGTTCGCAGCGACACCAATTGCCAAGCGCGCTGCACTCGCCCGTAACCGTGTAAGGGCGTCCGTTGACGAGTACCGTCAGCGGTGCAGAAGCTGGTTCGGCTCTACGAGCCAGAATGTAAAGTTCCCGTTTATGATGTTCAGTCGGCGCGAATTCAAAGGTGACGGCCGCTTCGTGGTCACAGGGCCGAAAGTCGGCAGGCCGAATTCTTCCCGTTTCGGAATGCAGCAACCCGGTATCCGTCCCAAGCGATTTCATGGTCGGTGGATCTCCACGTTGTCAGTCCTGAGGCGTGAACCTATCCGCCGTGCGCGCCAGTTCGCAAAAATAGTCCTCCGATTTCAAGCGCGGGAACTCCAGCCGGCTGGCTTCGGGTTCCCCTCCCCAGGTGAGCGGACGCGCCTTCTGGAGGATACGTTCGCGCCAGCTATCACGTCCCGCCAAGCCGTAGCCGCTCAGGACGACCACATCGGGGCCGATCAAGTTTGTGACCAGCGACACGCTCCACGCCACTCGGTCGAGGATGTCCTCCACGAGCGTGTCCGCGTAAGCGTCGGTGCCAAGCTTCGAGAGGCGCTCCAGTTCGTTGAACAGCTTCTCCGGAGGTTCGCCGACAAATGTGGCGAGACTTGACTGTGTACCGGCCCGGACATCCGCTTCTACGCGCCGGACAAGGGAGGGACCGGAAAGGACGGTCTCCAGGCACCCGCGGTGACCGCACCCGCAGACTCGCCCGGACGGATCAACCACCACATGGCCGAGTTCACCGCGGTAGAACACTTCGGCGCCCCACTGCGGATCGAGGCGTGCTCCGTGGGCGCTGACGCCGCTGTCCACGACGACTACCGCGAGGCTGCGGACCCCTTCGTTCACCCGCGCGCGCAATTCGGGAATGATGGAAGGGATCCGCAAATCAAACCGAACCTTGCAGTCGAGCGCGTCGGAGAAATCTTTCACGGAAGCCTGCTGCAACCAGGGATTCACGGAACTTGTCAGGATGCGCCCATGCTCGGTCAAGACCGCGTCAATGTTGAGCACCGTAACCGCCAGATCAGACACGCGCAGGCCGGATTGGGCAAGCGCCAGGTCGCGGACCTCGCGCAAGTGATCGAGGACTTCGCTCAGGTTGGCGCTGGGCTTCGACTCAACCTGCTGAATGGCGCCACGAGGGGCGTCGTCAACAAACACGCCCGAAGTCCAGTGCGTATCGGTCCACATGATAACAAGGATCGGGCCGGTGCGTTTGGTGCGGAAGTGCACCATCGGTCGCCCCCGGCCGTAACGGTGAATCCGGTCACGATACACCAGGCCGGTCTTCTCCAGGCGTTTGAGCATGTTGTTGACGGAGCCCGGCTGCACGCCAAGGGTACGCGCCAACTGAATTTGGCTAGTCGCAATACCCGTTTCGATGAGGTTCAGTACAGCGCGTTCGTTAACCTGCAGCTTCATAACGAGCTAGGTTAAAACCTCTATCGAATATAAATCGAGCCAAATATGGCGACAAGGCGGCTATTTGATTGCTGTAAGGATTTTATTCTTGCCCCCATTCGTCTTTTGGCAGTAATTTGTGTGTCGATGATCAACTTGGTAGATGAGTGAGGCGATTCATTGGCCCCCGCGAGTGGAAATTATACAAGACAAGCAAGATGACGAGATGAAGAAAGCGCGAACCATCATGCTCGCGGCAGTGGCCTCATTGCTCACCGTCACTACATCCCACGCCGTCACCTTCAGCGACTTCGAAGCGCCGACCTACAACGCCGGCGCGGAACTGGGCGGCCAGGACGGCTGGACGATTACCATCGGTTCCCCCGCCCGGGGGCGAGTGACCCCGACGTTCGATGCCGATTTAGGGGCTACGGTCTCGACGGTCCTCGACGGTTCGCAATCGGCATACGTAAAGACCGCTGTTCATGCCCTGCGCGGATGGAACGGGCTGGAGAATTTAGTACAGAATGACATCGAGATCTCCTGGCTCATGCAGGTAGCCGGGCTCACCCGGGCGGAGGTCTATCTGTCTCCCGACCTGGCCGGGATTTCCACCCCGATCGGGGTGCAATTCGAGAGTGACGGGGATATCATCGCGGCCACCCCGAACACCGGGTTTGTCGATATCGGGGACTATGTGATCAGCAACACGTACCGGTTTGTCATGGCGGTGGATTTCACGGCCGCTACGACGACGTTCTTCATGCAGGATGTCACGGGCGGAGGCGCCCTGACCAACCTCCACACGGGCAACACCGGTGCGATCAGCAGCAACGACTACCAGGTGGGCGGCGGACTGATCTTCCTCGAGCGCAATGGTGTCCACATGTTCATCGACACCATCGAGATCTCGAATCCGAATGTTCAACCGCTTACGGTCGCATTCACGAATATCGTGGTGGACGATGTGGCGGGCATGGAGTTTGACAGCGCTCTCGGATCCACCTATCGCCTGGAGGCCTCCGACAGCATGGTCACGAATTTTCAATCGACCGGCGCCATCCTGGAAGGAACCGGCCAGAACCTTGTTTTCTTCGACCCCACGGGGCCCTCCACCAGCAAGGTGTACCGGATTGAAGTAACCGGCCCGTAGCCGCAGACCGATTCGACGCACGTAGACCACAAGAATGAGGGGCCCGGCGGGACTCGCCGGGCCGAAATCAGCAGGAGCAACCAAGAAAAGGGAAATCGGAATGAAAGAAGCAAAAATCATCATGCTCGCAGCCGCGACGGTGTCGCTCACGGTCGCGACGTCCCATGGGACGATCTTCAGCGACTTCGAAGCGCCGACCTTTACGGCCGACACGGAATTGAACGGCCAAGGGGGCTGGACCACCACGATCGGTTCGCCCGCCCGGGGGAGAGTGACCCCGGCCTTCGACGCCGACTTGGCGCAAAACATCAATACCGTCCTCGACGGTTCGCAGTCGGTGTACGTGAAGTCGGCCGTCCATGCCGCCCGCGGATGGAACGGGCTGGAGAGTTCCGTCAACGACGGACTCGTGATCTCTTTTCTCATGCAGGTGGACGCAAACACCCGGACGGAATTATACCTGTCGCCGGACATCGTGGGACTCTCCACCCCGATCGGGGTGCTGTTCGACGGGGCCGGGAATATCCGGGTGCAGACCCCGAACTCGGGGAACGTCGACACCGGTGAGAATTACCTGCTCGACAAGACGTACCGGTTTACCATGTCGGTGGATTTCACCGGCGGAACGGTGGCATTCACCGGCCAGAACGTCACGGACGGCGGCCCCGTAAATAACTATCCCACGGGCAACACCGGCGCGATCGATCCCATCGATTACCAGACAGGCGGCGGACTGCTCTTCCTCGAGCGCGACGGCGCCCATGCGTTCTACGACACGATCACGGTTGTTCCCGAGCCGGCCACGGCCCTGTTACTGGCCCTGGGCGGGCTGACGATGTTAGGCCGCCGCCGCGCGACCTGATAGGAGTGACGAGACGGTGGGGACGTTTCGCGGCGGGAGCCAACCCCATCGGTCTCCCCGGTAGACGATATGCAACGACGGCAACGCGCGACATTCCACTTCCGGGTGAGCGTGTTTGCGGTCGGGCTCGCCGCCGGTGTGTCCTGGATGCCACTCGGGAGGGCGGCCGAACCATTTGTCATAACGAAATCCGGCCGGCCGATGGCCACGATTGTCACTGCCGATTCCGCCGGTGGGCAGCGCTTGCCGCTCGCGGAGGAACTCCGGCATTGGCTTCAGGAGATGACCGGAGCGTCACTCCCTTTAGAAAGCGGCGGGAACGGGCAAACCGGCCTGGTTTTGGGCACGGCCGACGACTTTCCCCGGGAAGCGCAAGACCTGAAAGTGCGGGAACTCGGTCCTGAAGGGTTCATGATTCGAAGTGGACCCGAGCGCTTGATGATCCTCGGAAACACGGAGCTGGCGTTGCAACACGCCGTCTTCACATTCCTGGAGTCCCTGGGGTGCAGGTGGTTTTTCCCGGATCCGGTCTGGACGGTGATTCCCCGAAAGCCATCTCTCACCGTGCGCCTGGATCTAAGGGAGAAGCCGGCCTACGTCTTTCGGCAAATCTGGTATGGCTGGGCCGCGCGGACGCCGGCCCTGAAGGAGCACTACCAGGCATGGGCGAGGCACAATCTCATGTATTGGAACGAATCCCCTCTGCCGCCGGCATTCAAGATCGACACTTCCCATTCCTATACAAGGCATGTTCCGCGAGAGCTGTTCAAAGAGCATCCGGAGTACTTTTCCCTCATCGACGACCAGCGACAACCAAGACAACTTTGCGTCAGCAATGAAACGGTTCAGGACCGGGTGATCGAGAGCGTTTTGAACAAATTTCGGGCCACACCCAATCTCAACATGGTGTCGGTGGATCCCAATGATGGGGGGAATCACTGCGAGTGCGACCGATGTCAAGCGCTGGGGACGATCAGCGATCGCGTGTTTCACCTTGCTAACGAGGTGGCCGACGCGGTGCGGAAGGAATACCCGGAGAAATGGGTCGGGCTGAATGGCTACAATCTCCACAGCGATCCGCCCAGCCGCTCGATTCATCCTGGCGTGTACGTGTCGGTTACAACCCGGTTTCGTCACACGGACCTCGATTTTGATGACCAGGTCAGGCGCTTCAAGGAATTGGGCGCATCCGTCGGCGTGTATGAGTATTTTAGCGTGTACCCCTGGGACTGGGACATGCCGGGGGCGGCCCTGGGAGGCCGGGCCCACATGCTCGGCAACCGCATCCGGAAGTACCACGAGGATCTGAATGTAGTTACCCTCAATGCGGAATCCTCCTGCAACTGGGGGCCGAACGGCCTGGGTTACTGGGTGGCTTCGAAAATGATGTGGGATCTCACCCTGAAGATCGAAGAACTGGCGCAGGACTTTTACCGGAACGCCTTCGGCAAGGCCGCCGCGCCGATGAGCCGGTTGTACGAGCGATGGAACAGCGGTGAGGGGTTCGTGATCCGCCAGGGCGTAAAGGCGGCCCTGGACGACCTGGCCGAGGCGTACCAGGCGGAGACCGATCCCGCCGTCCACGCCCGCCTGGATCGGGTCGCCATGTACGTGCACTGGCTGCGGTTGAACGATGACTACGTAGAGAGCGTGATTCATCACAATTCGGCGGACGTGGTTCACCACGCTCGGGAGATGATCGTCTATTCCCGCCGGATCATGGATACCGGGCTGATCCACACCTTCCCGATGCTGCTGGTAGAGACCTGGTTCAAGAACCGCTTCGGAACGCTCAAGACCATCGAATCCTTCGACTGGGAACAGGCCGAAGCCTGGAAGACCGAACGGACCGACATTCCGACGACGGAAGAGGCCGCGGAGAACTTTGCCGACGATCGGGCGCGCTACCGGGACGTGCGTCCCGTGGAGAGTGCGGGGCGAGACTTTACAAACGACCTGGTGCCCATCGAGGAGGTTCTGCCGGATGCGGTCAAGGCATGGGGCCCGGTAGAGCGGTCGGCTTGGCCCATGTCGTCGGGGGAGCACATCTTCCCGGCGAAGAAAGGATCACTCGTCCGTCTGACGTACCGGCCGGTGGAGGGTTCCCCGCCGATCAACGCGCATTGGAAGCTCCGGCGCGTGGGCGAAAGCCGAATCCTGGCCGAAGGAGATGTCACCTCTCCGCGGGGCGAACCGGCCACCTGCGACATTCCCATCCCCTTGACGGGTCTCATGGCGCTCGTTCCGGGTCAATCCGCGGCGACGTTGTGCGCGGCCGATGTGACGGTGAGCCCCGGGCCGCACGCGGCTTTCGCGGGCCGGTACTGGGATCGTGATCCCGACCACCTGATTCATGATGAATTCACCCTGTGGCGGCCCACGTTCGATGACCCGCTCTATTTCTATGTTCCCAAGGGGACGCGCCGTTTTGTGATCGGCCTGGATGCGTCGCGGGAATACAGTAAGCTGGTTCTGAAATCCGCGGCGGGCCACGTGCTGTTCGAGGACGACCAGGTCATGCAGTCGATCCCATCCTACCGACTCGTTGGCGAACGGGTGGCCGTGACCGTTCCCCAGGGGGCCGACGGGAAGATCTGGAGCCTGTTGCTCACGAGCTACCGGTGCCGGGTTGAGTTGTACGACGTTCCACCCTACCTGGCCCGACATCCGGCGGATTTGCTCGTACCCCGGGAGGTCTTGCATTGAACACAACGCAACGACCCTGCGAGAAGACGAGGCTCCCCGAGACAGCGACCCGGCCACACTGTCGCGCGTTTACACTGATCGAACTTCTCGTGGTGATTGCGATCATCGCCATGCTGGCCGCGCTATTGTTCCCCGCGTTGCGAACGGCACGAGAGAAAGCCCGGAGCGCCGGGTGTATGAGCAACCTCAAGCAGGTCGGGGTCCTGATGACCTCGTACGCGGTCGACCACGAAGGCTGGGCGGCCCCCGCGTTCACCTTCCAGCACAGCCCCAGAATCTTCGAACACTACACCACCACGCTGATCAAGAACGGATACCTGCCTCATCCCGGCCCTGGTCGGCCGCACATCTTCCTCTGTCCCAGTAACAAGCCACGCAGTTGGACCCACGGCGACGTGGTCACCGGAGAGTCCACCTACGAGGCGGAACTCTGTTATGGAATCCGCTCCTCTCGCAATGGTTCCTTTGGGTACATGATTGGCGGCGGCGATGTCCGCGACACAGGAGGCATGGATTTCGGATCGCCTGCGAGCTTCTTGTTCATGGGCGACACCCACTTCGTCAATCCCTCGGTCTCGCCATGGGATGGATGGCAGTCGTTTTACTTCGTCGGGTGGCGTTTCTATCCCCTCAAGAGAGCTTCGATCCACCTTCGGCACCTCACCCGAGGCAACTTCCTGTTTGGAGATGGTCACGTGGAATTGCTGGGCAAGACGCAGCTGGTCGGAAATTACGGGAACGCCGAAAACCGCTCCGACGATCTGATTGCCGAGTGTATTGATGTGTCGGACCCGCTCTATTAGCGAGACCGTGCGGATACCTGCTCCGTTTCAAAAAGGGGTGCTTCCGGGTTTAGCGGAGGTTTTGGTATTGAGGATAATGCCATGGCAAGCAATGAACACAGGCCGACTAAGCAGTTGGACTAAGTGTATGAGGACTAAGTGTGGCGACTAAGCGTGGAGCAGGTGCGGACACTTCGTCCCCACTCTTTATCCCTACCCTCAGTCGGTTACACTTAGTCCAACTGCTTAGTCGATATAGCCTTTGTGTGATGACAATGTTGATCCGATCCAATGAAAAAGCACCCGGGAAACCCGGAAGGACCCAAAAAGGAATACAGAATGCATGATATCCGTGTGGCCGTTGTGGGCCTGGGCAAACGCGGAGTCCTGGCTTGGATCCCGGCCCTCGAGCGCCTCCAGGGCTTCCGCATCACCGCGATCTGCGACCCCATTGAAGCGTTGCATGATTGGGCGCGGGAGTCCCTGGCATCCCCCGGCGACGTCAAATCCTGCCTGAACTACGACGACGTGCTGGCGGACGACAACGTCGACGCGGTGATCCTGACCGTGCGCTGCCCGGAACAAGGCGCGATGGCGGCGCAGGCGCTGGAGGCGGGGAAGCACGTGAACCAGGAAGTGCCCGCGGCGCATACGATGGATGATTGCTGGCGGATCGTGATCGCACAGGAACAATCCGGCCTGGTCTATCAGTCCGCCGAACAGATGCGCTACGCGGGATATGTGGAGGCGTGGCGCAAGCTCGTGGACGACGAGACGCTCGGCACGGTCACCTACGCGGAGGGGCAGTATCTGCATTACGCCCCGATCCTTTTCCATCGCAATCCCCGGACGGGACGATTGGTGGAACTGGAGGATCTTGACAAAAATCCCGATGCGGAGCGGACCTGGTTCAACGACATGCCGCCGATGCACTATCTCGTTCATGACCTCAGCCCGATCCTCAAAGTCCTCGACGACCGCGTGGTCGAGGTCGTCGGCATGAGCACTGAATCGCCCAGTGCTGCACACCTCGAGTTGACGATGCCTGACATCCAGGCGGCCCTGATGAAGACCGCGAAGGGCGCGCTGCTGCGCCTGGCCGTCAGCTTTACCCAACCCCACCCCGAGGGCGATTGTCACTGGCAGCAGATCATCGGCACGGGCGGCAGCGTGGAATGGCGGCGAACCGTTGAGGACTCGCCGAAACTGTGGCTCGCCACCGATGGGGCAACCGTGGACAAGCGCGCGATGGATTGGCGCATTGAGCGCGGGGATATGCCCGCCGAAGCGAATGAAAGCAGCGGCCACTGGGGATTGGACTATTTCGTCCATTCCTCGTTTCGCGCGGCCGTGCTCGAGGGCGAGCCGCTGGAGTTCGATGTGTACAAGGCCATGGACGTGGCCGCGGCGGGGATTCTCGCGGCGGAATCCATCGCGCAGGGATCGAAACCTCTGCGCGTGCCCGATTTCAGGCCGAACGCGTTACGACCGAAGGGACAGTGGCCGGAGGCGCAGAAGGCCTCGCTCGAATGAACCGGTATCTAGTGCCGATCATTCTCCCAGCCCTGCTTGTCACCGCAATCGCGCGCGGGGTGGCGGAGGAACCAAACGTGAAGGAAACCATGGAGATGCCGGGATGGGAGCAGTGGCAAAGTGAACGCGAGTCGCTCATGAACGACCCGAGTGTCGTTGCATATTACGACTTCCAGGACGGCGTGGGAACAACACTGAAGAATAGATCCCACTCAGGCTCTGTGTTGGATGGAATGATTCATGAAGCGGAGTGGGGAGAGGGCCGATGGCCGGGCAAAAAGGCGCTCAACTTCAACGGGAAATCGAGTACGGTAGAGATTCCCACCCATGATCTTCTCTGTCCGATCGATAAGAAGATCGGAGGCACCGGTGAGATGACGATCGAGGTGTGGATGAAGGTCACGCGCAGTGGAAATGCGGCCCTCGTGGGCAAGTTGTTGGATGGCAACGCGAGCTCCGGGCCCTATGCGCTCTGGATGCCCGCCTCACGGTTAGCCGCTTACATGGGGCGGCAGCCCGGGAATCAAGCGATTACAACGGCGGATGGAGATGTCATCGACAAGGGAGAGTGGATCCACGTGGCCATGACGATCAATGACCACAAGTTGTGTCTCTACAGGAACGGGGTCCGGGTTGGCGTCGAGAAACGAAAGACGATCGTCACCTCCAACAACGACGCGCCGCTTCGCATCGGCGCCATCGACAAGGGAGTGTGGACTTTCAGCGGTTTGATGGATGAGTTGATTGTCTATAACAAGGCGCTTACCGACGCCGAGATCGAGCGACATGCTTCGTTTCGGCCGGAGACGGCGGAAACCGCGGGCCCTCCTTCCCTCACGTTGCTGGCGCCTCGCGGAAACGATCGGCCGGCTGCGCAGAGTTGGCGCCGGATCCGGTGGAAATCGAACAAAATAAGCGCCTCCGACTCCTTGAAAATCGAGTTGAGTACGGATGACGGTCAAACATGGAAACAGCTCAGTGCCGCGGCGCCCAACACCGGCGAATTCCTATGGCAGGTAATAGCGTCGCCATCAGCGAACTGTCGAATTCGTGTGGCCGCCAACGAATCGGGTTTGGTCGCACAAAGCGATCGTGCATTCTCCATCGTTCCCGCGCAGGACGTTCCCGCTTACGAATGGGTTGAGGTGACCATGGAAGCGCCTTTCGCGGCTCGTGATGGTTTGGGAGCGCTGGTTTTCAAAGGTCGGATGTGGGTGATTGGCGGATGGAACCCCAATGACAAGAAGCACTTTCCGCGCATCTGCAACAACGAAGTCTGGAGTTCCCGGGATGGCCTCGCGTGGACGCTGGAAAAACCAAACAGTTTTTTGGACCAGACATTTGATGCGGAACTGGATTGGGAAGGACGGCATACCGCCGGCTATGTGGTTTTCCAGGACAAGATGTGGATCGTGGGCGGCGACGCCAATCAGGGTCATTATATGTTCGATGTGTGGAACTCAGTGGATGGCGAGACTTGGAATCATGTCAACAAGGACAAACCCGTTCCGTGGGGACCACGCGCCATCTATCATACGCTTGTCTTCAAGGATAAAATTTGGGTGATCGGCGGCCAGACGATGCCGGCCTTTGCAGGCGGCGAGGAGCGATTCTACCGGGACATTTGGACAACCACCGATGGCATTACATGGAAACAGGTGATTCCCAAAGAGCCGTATTGGCCGCAACGGGGCATCATCGGTGGAAACGTGGTTTTCAAGGATCGGATATGGATCCTGGGGGGAGGAACCTATGATACTCCGGAGACGCCGCGGCGAAAGTATTTTAACGATGTATGGAGTTCGGCCGATGGCGTCAACTGGGAGTGCCATGTTGAAAAAGCGCCGTGGGAGCCTCGACAATATCACGACGTGGGCGCGTTCGATGGCCGCATGTGGGTATTGGAAGGTTATGGGCCGGGAAACCGACCGGCCAACCGTAACGATGTCTGGCACTCGTCCGACGGTAAAAATTGGTACCCCTTGCCCAACACTCCCTGGGGAGTGCGCCACGCCGCCGGCGTTTTCGTCCACGACAATGCTCTCTGGATGGTTGCCGGAAATAACATGGTGCCCGACGTGTGGAAACTCGTCCGGCTGAAATGATAGCCCGAGTGTTTTTCAGGAAAGGACCCATTCGATGAACAGGCTCACAGTCGCCCTGACCCTCCTAATAGCCGGCCAATCACTCTCCTGCGCGTCCGCCACCATCACCCTCGTGGATAACCAACAGGCCCACACTGCCATCTTCGTTTCCGCGGAGGCGATGGCCCCTGACAAACCAGACATTCCGAACGCTTTTTCCGCGCAGGAAGCCGAGGCGCAACGCAGGCGGTTGCGCGAATCGGTCCGAGACCTCGCATATTACCTGGAAAAAATCTCCGGCGCGAAGATCGAGGTCGTCACGAGCGCCCCCGCAGCCGGCGACAAACGCCTGCCCCTCCTCATTGGCGACCTCGCGGAGGCAACATTTGGCCCACCGAAGAAACCGGCCGCCTACCGGCAAGGGTTCCGGGTGATAATCTCCGCAAAGGGCATCGGATTGATTGGCGAATCCGATCTCGCTACCAGCTACTCGGTCTACGAATTGCTGGAACGGTTGGGCTGCCGGTGGTACCTGCCCAGCGACCTCGGCGAAGTCATCCCAAGCAGGCAAACGCTGGCGCTCGCCGAACTCGATTTCTCCAGCGCGCCCGGCACGCTCTATCGCGGCGTCTGGTATGCCGACGATGCGTTCAAGCGCCGCATCCGGCAAGGCGGCCTCTTGCTCGAGGCGGCGCACGCATTGGAAATCAAGAAATACATCCCCAAAGAGCAACTGGAGGCGCATCCCGATTGGCGGGGACGGGGGGTTGATGGCGAACCAACGGCCCGGGTGCGGTTTTGCTGGGCGAATGCAGAGGCGGCCGCCGCTGTCGCCGACGGCATCGTCGGTCAACTCGACGAGCGCGGCTCGCCCACGGTTTCCATTTCGCCCGATGACGGCATGGCCTTCTGCGAGTGCGAAAAGTGCCGGGCGCTGGATGCCGGCGACCTAGACCCGACGATGGGCATCGTCTCGATCACGGATCGCTTCATCCACTTCGGTAATCAGATCGCCGAGGGGGTGACGAAGAAGTATCCCGATGTGCTCCTCGGTTTCATCGCCTACGTGCAGTACACGCGACCTCCAGTACGCGAAAAGGTGCATCCCAACCTGGTGCCCGAGATCGCACCGATCAGCTATTGCCGGGCGCATTCCTTCCTGCAGAATGACTGTCCGTCGCGCCCGCTCATCCGCTCGATCGTGGAGGGATGGGCCGGGAAGTCCGGGAACCTCAGCATCTACCGGTTCATGTACAACCTCGCCGAGGTCACGGCTCCCTATCCGATGATGAAGCAGATGAGTGATGAACTGCCATTCATGTATGCCCACGGCGTCAACTTCTGGCAGCCCGAAACGATGCCGAACTTCGAGTCCGTCCTGCCCGGTATGGTCCTGGCCAACCGCCTTGCCTGGGACACGAGTCTCAAGCCGGCTGACGAACTGGATGAGTTCTTTACGAAATTCTACGGCGCTGCGGCGGCACCGATGCGCCGCTACTGGCAACTGTTCGATGACGCCTGGACGACCGTTTCCGAGCACGCGGGCTGCGGGTTCGGCTACCCACAGCGATTTACACCCGCGTTGCTGAAGCAGGCCCGCGCCGCCATGAACGAAGCGCACGCCGCCTGTCGGACCGACCTGGAGAAACGCCGGGTCCAGATGCACGACGAGGCATTCACGCAGTTCGAGTTGTTCATGAAGATGCGCCGAGATCTATTTGAAGGCCGTCTCGCCCACCTCGGGCAGGATGCCGCCCGCTGGCGCGACAAGCAGTCGGCGCTCGGTGAGCAGTACGAGGCGCAATCGGCGTTTGCCAAGGCACGCTGGGCACCCGAGACCATCGGCGGGCGCTACTTCAAGGCTTTTTTCCAGCCCGCCTATGACGACGGCGCGCGAATCGCCAAAGATTTCACGGTAATCACGCCGACCCTCCGTCAGTGGCGGTATGTCGTGGACAAGGAAAAAGAGGGCGAAGCCCTTGGCTGGCACGAGGCAGACTTTGACGACGGAGAGTGGTCGACGACCGATCCGTGCGTGGAGACGTGGTCCGCACTCGGACTCAATCCGTACTACGGGCCGATGTTCTATCGCGCGCAAGTCAACCTGTCGGCTGTGCCGGCCGGCAAGAAGGTGTACTTGTGGATCAGCAGTACCGACGGTAGCGCAAAGGTGTTCGTCAACGGACAGCATATCTCCTACGTGAGCGAGACGGGTGAGAAAACCGACGAGTTTACCGGCTATTGCCAACCGGCGTCGTTCGAGATCACCGCCGCGGCGAAGCCGGAAGCGCAAAACCAGATCACGATAATGGGGACACGAACCTTTCTCAACGAGATTGGTACGGGGGGTCTAATCGGGCCGGTTGTGTTGTACCGAGAGAAATGATGAGACCCTCCTCATCCTGCGACAGCGAAACAGTGTCTCGTCTTACGCTCGGCAATCCCGATCGCGATGAACACTCGCGTATTGCCATGGTGAGTCTGCCGGTCCCAATGAATGTCGAGCTTCCGTCCGAACTGGAGGGGCTGGTGACGCAAAGCCGGGACATCGCGTGGTGGCCGGATTCGCGGAGTGGAGGGTCGCGAGTCGTGCGGCGCAAGCTCCTGTTCGGCACGAGCCGCGATCCGTTACCGGTCACACTCCGCCTGGGGGTCGCCGGTTGTCCTCCGGAGCAGTGTGCCCCCCTGGAAGCAGACGTGGTTGTGCTTGAAAAGGACCACGCATCTTTGCTGCCGCACCAGACCGGCGAGGCACGCTTCTCTTCTGGTGGAAAAGGCTTCGGATTGCGACTGGGAGTCTGGTGGAAGGATCAGCTCCACTGGTGGCAATGGCTGCGCATCGAACGGCTGTGGTCGGGCCCGGTGGTCAGCGCATATCGCATCGGGGGGGTGATTGAAATCGTACCCCTCCGCGATGAGGATTTCCGCGAACCTGACAGCGTACTCAATAGTCCGTGGCTTCATCGCCAGAACTGGCTGTTTTGTGAGGTCTACGTGTTGTGTTTTTCCAATGGCGTAATGCGGTTCACCTGTCGCCATGTAAACAATCATCGTTTTGATGAAGGGCGCGAACAGGAGGATTGCCTTCCGGTGATCGGGTTTTCCGGGTTGGGCGATTGCGGGCTTGATTCCAAGCTGGATGGGTCACAATCACGTTTTCGCGTTGGCCCACTCACGCTAGACCTCGATGAGGCGATGCCACTGGTCAGTCCGGACCATCCCGGACGGTTGTACCGCGACGAGGACCTGCTGCTCTACCACCCCTATGAGGGAGTGGAAATTGAAGGAGATTCGACGGGCCGCGCCCGGTCCGATGGCTTTCATGTCCGGGCCGAGGAGCGGCGAATTCCGAAAGGTTTGGCCCGTAGTGTTCGGTTTGGGGCAAGTCTCAGCGACGTGGATCCGCGGGTTACTCGACTTACCGTGCCCCATTGGTGGTACGCCGTTTCGGGTGATCTCTGGCCCGACCTGGTTCTGCCGGTTCATGACTCATGGGATGAACGAATCGACCAGACATACGCGGTCGCCGCGAAGGATTGTTCAGGGCGCTTTGACGAAGGGGTGCTGGGGAAGACCTGGGAAGGGGAAGTGCCGTACACGCAGACCCTGTATTACTACCGGTCTGGGAATGTTGAGCATTTGCGCCGAGCCATCCGGGATGCGTACCACATAGCCGATATTGCGTTCGATCACTCCACGGAGATGATTCGGATGCACGACTATCCACTGGATGGATCAACCGCACCCCCGCTATTCAGGACCGTTGGAATGCTCTTTGGATTCCTTGAAACGGGTGATCCTTATCTATTGGAATGCGCCGAGTCCGCATCCACACGGTGGTACTGGATGGATCGCCATATGTGGCCCAGGTACGCCTATGGACGCGATGCGGCGAGCATTCGTCACTTGATCTTTTTATGCGATTATACGGGAAATGAGAACTATCGGACGATGGCTCGTGAGGCCCTGGGACGGCTCATGCAGTGCCAGGAATCAGACGGGGGGTATCGTGACCAGGGAGGGGGCACGGGTATTCACGCGGTGAGTCATCTGCCGAAGAAGCCATGGATGGCCAATCTGGCCAACGACGCCATTGTGGATTATCTCGAACGATGGCCGGATGATCCCGATTTGTGGAACGCTTTCCTGAAATACGCGGACTTCCTGGTGATGTCGCATATTGAGGAAGGGGAGGATGTGTATTGGCCCTATGAGCATGACTACGGAGACGGGTTATTGAATCCGCGGAGGCCGGATGTGGTCGAGTTGCCGGATGATGTCCGATACGCTCATGGTCACAAAGCCCGGTCGCTGAACCTGGCTACTCGGCGAACGGGAGATCCAACCTATTTCGATCTGTGGATCCGGTGCTACCGATCCAATTGGCAGGGCCAGCCGCCCTCCGATCGGCATCACCTTTTCAACAAGACGATTCAGAACCTGCCCGATGCCCAGGCTCACTCGTGGAACGCGCGCTGGAACGACGGCGTTCTAACCATCGCCCCTTTACTTTCTTCTGTTCGTCCGGAGCTTCAGGCAAGCATTCAGACCCCCATGGGGATCATCAGGCTGAAGGCGTGGCTTAAGGGAACGGATATTGTCTACGAGGCCGACGATCCACAGGTTGTCATTTCACTGCTCAAATGAATTCTTCTAAGAGACCCGCCATGAAAGATTCCAACCATGCGGCAACACCAGCTGACTGGACTCCCGACGCAGAACTGGCCCGTTATGCAAATGCCCGTCATCCGCACTCCAACAGCCTCGGCGAGCTCGAAGTCTTATTTGCAGAGCCGCTGAGAGCCCTCTCGTTCGACTTATCTTTCGACCAGGATCGGTATCGTGATGTCGGCAAATGGCGGCGCAGCGTTCTTCCCCGCCTGCGCAAGGCATTGCGCATGCCCGCCCGCCGCTGCCTCTCCGGGACGCGGCTCCTTTCACGTACCCCGATGGCCGATGTAATTCGTGAGGAAATCGAATTTCGCTGCCAGACCGGGTCACGGATTCCGGCCACCGTGCTGGTACCGCGAACCGGCAAGCCTCCCTTCCCGGCGGTCGCCGTCCTCCACGACATGGGTGACTTACGGCCGTATGGGAGGGAAAAGATGCTGGAGTTCGATGGGGAACCATCTTACCTCACGGAGCATCGCCGGGTCTGCTACGAAGGCCGCAGCGTCTGTCTTGACCTGGCCCGTCGTGGATTCCTCACGATTTGCATCGACGCCCTCATCTTCGGGGAGCGGGCGGGCGCGGTCCTGCCCGACCCCGCGGGCTTTTTGCAGGAACGCGGGCACTGGTCCGATGATCAAGCCTCGGAGTTTTCCGGCGAGATGGCCTTCCACTGGGACCGTGCCGGTTGTGCCAGCGCCCTCCTTACGGGACAGACCTGGGCCGGGCTGATCGCCCAGGAGGACATCGCCACCGTGGATTACCTTGTGGCGCGACCCGATGTGGACCCGCGACGCATCGGCTGCGTGGGCCTTTCATTCGGCGCCTACCGTTCCCATTACCTGGCCGCGCTTGACAAACGTCTGGCGGCCGCGGTGAGCGGCTGCTGGCTGGCAACCGTGGATTCGGTTATCGGCTACAACGTCCGGGGGGCGATGGGTTTTTTCACGCTCATTCCCGGGATCAACGAACACCTCGACATCTGCGACATTCCCGCGCTCGCCTGTCCGCGGCCCTTCATGGCGATTTCCGGATGGCGGGACCCCCTCATGCATCCGTTTGGGATCGCGGCGGCTCATCGTAAACTACGCCGAGTCTGGAGCAAGGCCGGTGCGGCACAGAACCTGGGCAGCCTGTGCTTCGACGCTCCGCATGAACTCAACGCCCTCATGCAGGAACGTGCCTGGGAATGGCTTTCCCGCCAGTTGAATCCGCGAGGGGTCAGCGAGGGAGAAAAATAGCGATGCGCATCTTCATTCCGCCGGGCGGCTCCACGGACGGGTCGGCTTATCTCGCCGAGATTCTTCATGCCGGCGGTCTCTGTTTCACCGAGCGTTGTTCTTTGGGCGACACGCTCAAGGCGGCGGATCCCCATCGTGACCTGATTCTACTGCCGCACGGGAGCGCCACCCAGGGAATGGAACCGTTCGTCCACGCGGGCGGCCTCGTGGTGGCGATTCGCCCCGATCCAACGGTAGACCGGTTGGCAGGATTATCCCGCCAAAGGGAAGCCGCCGGCCCGTTTCGTCTGAGGTTGGTTCAGCCCGTATGCATCGGTGCGCGCGGCGAGCCGCTCTGGACGCTCGGACCGATTACGGTGTACGAAAACAATCCCGACTTGCACGTCGCCGGCTACCTCTTCCGGCCCGGCGATGCGGAAAGCGAGGCGCCGGGAATCATCGAACGCGACATCGGCGCGGGACGGCTAGCTATTTACGCCTATGATCCGGTGCAGTGTATCGTGCAGCTGCGCCAGGGCCGGCCTGAACGCGCGGGCTACCTGCCGCCCGGTGAGATCAAGCCGCGTTCCCTTTATCTGCACGAACCGAATCCGCCGGCCGACACCCTCTGGCGGCCCACCGCGGATCTACACGGCGGGGTGTTGTGCGAGATCATCAAGCGTTTGCTCGCCCGCCACGCTCCCGTTCCCACACTCTGGCACATTCCCGCCGGCCACTCGGCCATCCTGCTGTTCTCGGGCGACGAGGATGCGGGCGAACAGGCGGCTAACGACCGGCAGATGAAAGACCTTGAATCCGCCGGGGGCGCGATGAGCCTGTACGTGTTCCCGGACCACACCTCGATCACCCACGAACGAATCGAGGACTACACGCGGCGCGGCCATACGATCTCGGTGCATCCCAACCTTGTGCCCGCCGCAGGGCGGGCCGACGCGGAGCAACTCGCCCTGGCTGAGCAGCAGGTGCGGTTGTTCCAGGAGAAATTCCAGCAGCCTGTGCGCACCGTTCGCAACCACAGCTACGGTTGGCCCGGCTATCTGGAGCTTCCTGAACTATGGGAACGACTCGGCATCGGCCTGGACGCGAACACCTGCGCCTTCCTCTACCACCAGTCTCCCGACTGCGGCCCGTTTGCCAATGTTCACGCCGCCCTGCCGCTCCCATTCGTACGTGAAGACGGGAGCTTGATCGACGTCTACCAACAGGCCACCCATATCAATGACGACATCTGGTTTCACCCGACCGTCCCGCATTCGATGAAGTGCTCGGCCAAGCAGTTCGACTCGATCGCGCACCGCATTCTCGACGATGCCGTTCGATTCTTTCACAGTCCGATCTGCGCGAATTTCCACCCATGCAACTATGTGGATTTCTCGGGAGAACACGGACGCGCGCTGATGCGTCGCGCCCGAGAGCTAGGCGTGCCGATGTGGTCGTTGGATCGCTGGCACGATTTCTGGCGTGCCCGGGCCACCTGGCGGTTGACTCATCAAGAATGGGATGGATCGCATCTGAGGTTTACTCTCAAGGGCCAGGCGTGTGAATCGCTCGCCCTCAGCGTGCCCGCGATGTCCGCCGGGGGACGCAGGATTCAGAAGTTGACGCTCGCCGATGTCGCCCTCCCGTGCGCGGTCGTCGAACGACAGGGCCACCGCGTCGTGCAGGTGGTGCTGCCCGCCGGGTTGTCGGAAGTCGAGGCGATCGTGGAATACGGCGCCAACACGCCCACCACGGACGCAGGAGAATGACATGATCCGAGCGCACGCAAAAATGCCGAGGATCGTGGTTTCGCGAGATGAGCCCGAATGCGTACGCTGGGCCGCCGCCTCCGTGCGCGCCGATCTGAAGCGTGTGCCGGGAAAGGGTCTCCGCCGGCTTCCACAGCGTATCGTCGCCGGATCGACCCACCCGCTCGTGCGGGAGGTCCTGGCGCGACAGACGGTCCCGGCTTTTGAAGGCTATGTGTTAGACCTGGCGCATGGAGACGTCCCCACCCTGGTGGTGGCGGCCCATCACTTTCGGGGAACGATGTATGGCCTGTTGGAAATCTCCCTTCGGCTGGGGGTGGATCCTTTGGAATATTTCACAGACTTTCCGCCGCAGGATTGCGATGCGCGATGGAGTTTTCCCATCCACTCCGTGGCCCCCGCCTTTCGGTATCGGGGACTGTTCATCAATCAGGAAGACCTGCTCATCGGGTGGAGAAAACCGCACGGACCCGTTCCGCTACATGTGTATGACAAAATATTCATGTGTGCGTTGCGGCTGGGCGCCAACATGATTCTGCCGGCAACCTATGTCTCTCCCGAATCCCCCGTCCTCGACCTGGCAAGCCGCCGCGGGCTGGTTGTAGCTCAGCACCATTTCCAGGTGCTGGGTACGGATGTGGGACGACTACCACCCGCACAGAAGAAGGCCTACTCGTTCGTACGATATCCCGAACGGACAGCGCAGGTGTGGCGCAGAGCCATCCGCGCCAACCGGCACCGCGAAACGGTTTGGACCCTGGGATATCGTGGAAGCGATGATTGTGCTTTCTGGCCATCGGAACCGGGGGAGTTCTCGGATGCCCGGAAGGGCAAGGTCATTTCCCAAGCCATGCGAGTTCAACACCGGCTCTTGCAGGAGGAACTCGGCCAAAAAGAGATTCCTTGTGTCTTTTACCTCTACCGCGAAAACCAGGTCCTCTATCAACAGGGCCACATCACGGTCCCCGAAGGCGTGTCGATCGTCTGGTGCGATAACGGCTACGGGACGATGGAATCTTATTTTCGTGACGGACATGAACTCGCTCCCCCCGGCACCCCGATTCCGTTGCGAGGAAAGCCCTTGCCGGCCTGGCCGGACCGAAAACAAACACACGGGGGAATCTATCATCACGTCTCTTTCTACGATTGCTCCGCTCCCAATCGCGTGCAGTACGTATCGCCGAAGAAAATTCAACGGGTCTATACCAAGGCCGTTCGAAAGGGCCTGACGGATTTTCTGTTGATCAACGTCGGGAATATTCGGGAATTTGTGCTGAGCACGAGGGCCGCCTGTGAATTGGCGCGGTCTCCGGCGCGGTGGCTGCAGGACCCAAAACGGCACGCATCATTTGTTGCCGACTGGTGTCGGTACTACTTCGGAAAGAAAGGTGCGCGACAGGCTGCCAACGCCTACGCCATGCTATTTGGCGCCCACTGGTGGTGGACAACCGATCCCGGCAAGTGTTTCGGGGACAATCTCCTGCGTAGCTTGCTCGACGAGACCGTCGGATGTCTTCATTCGGTGGAAACCGTGCGCTGGTGGCAGCCGCGATGCTACCTGCGGACAGAGAGTTCGCTCCGCTGCCTTGCAATCATTCGGAACGAAGGCGCACGGAGCCTGAACCGCTGGAAGAAGTCGGTTCGAACCGCGGAACGGGTAGAGATCGCGTTGTCTGGCCAACGACGCCGGTTTTTCCATGAGAACGTGACCGTGCAAAGCCGCCGTGGCTTGGGAGCGATTGAAACCCTCGTGCTCGCGGCCGGGGCGGTCCAGAGCCTTCTGACACTGCGCCACATGCATTCCTCTGACGCGAAGTTTCCCCCGCAGCGTGTGACGAACCAGTGCAAAAAGAAATGCCTGGGCCTGATCGGCGACGCGCAACGTGCAGCCGACGAATGGGAGCAGGCCCTGCAGGGTGCGGATCGCCCTCCCAAGTGGACCCACTGGTCCCGAGCCGATTGCTTCCTCCTGCCCCATGTGGTTCATGAACAGCTTCTGGGCCTGGAGCACTTGCTGAGAGCGAATCTGGATACCGCCACCTTTGTCAGTGACATTTACATTCACATGAAGGGGGCCGATCATCTGCCGTGAGGGGAAGACGCGCAGGGTTCCCCAGGGCATCATCGGCGATGCCGTCTCGCCCGCAATGATTGAGACTGGCGCCAAGCGGCACATTGTAGTAAGCTTGCCAAGAGTCTTCGTACAGTCTGACGGACCTCGCAAGAGAACGTGCCTTGCGCGGCTCGTCGAACGACAGGAAGTCAAAATGAACAAAGCACGATATATCATGCTCGCTGCAGTCGCCGTGTTGCTCGCAGTCGCGACAACCCATGGGGTGATCTTCAGCGATTTCGAATCGCCAACGTATACCGCCGGCTCGGAACTCAATGGCCCGGACGGCTGGGCCACCTCGATCGGCACCGCCCCCAGGGGGCGAGTGACCCCGACCGTGGATCCCGACCTTGGCCCGCCCCCCATTGCGACCGTCCTCGCGGGCTCGCAATCGGTGTACGTGAAATCAGCCGTCCATGCCGTTCGCGAGTGGAACGGGCTGGAGATCTATGTTCAGGACGACCTCGAGATTTCCTGGCTCATGCGAGTGGGCGGTCTCACCAGGACGGAATTCTATCTGTCTCCCGACGTCGCCGCACTCTCCACCCCGATCGGGGTGATCTTCGACGCGGCGGGAAATATCCGGAGGCTGACCCCGAACTCTGGGAATGTCGACACCGGGGAGAATTACCTCCTCGATAAAACCTACCGGATGACCATGCGGGTGGATTTCACCGGCGAAACGGTGGCGTTCACCAGCCGGAACCTCACGGACGGAGGCGGAGTAATCGATCTCGGCACGGGTGTCACCGGTTCGATCAGCAGCAACGACTTTCAGGTCGGCGGCGGGCTGATCCTCCTCGAGCGCGACGGTTTCCATGCGTTCTACGACTCGATAGAACTCTCGAACAACAACGTTCCCCTGCCACCGGTTGATTTCGACGACATCCTGGCGACTAATGTGGTCAGCATGGGGTTTGATAGCACGACCGGGATTACCTATCGCCTGGACGCTTCGGATGATTCTTCGGTTACGAATTTTCAACCCACGGGCGCGACACTGGAAGGAAACGGTGAACCCCTCATGTTCTTCGACCCCACCGGCGGCTCCTCCGACAAGATCTACCGGATCGAAGCGTTTGCCGGGCCGTCCTCTGAAGCAGGCTTTGGCATCCTCGAGCCGGGAAACGGCGACGCATGGAAAGTTGGCTCGGAGCATCACATAACCTGGAAAACGGGGTCGTTTTCACAAGGCGACACCGTCAGTCTCGCCTATTCCGTGAACGGCGGAACTTTATGGGACATGATTATTGAAGATACCCAGGCACTGCCCGGGAAGTTCCGTTGGACGGTGCCGGATACGATTTACAGCAACGCTCAAATCAAGTTATCGATACCCGTGGAAGGGGATTACTTCAAGACGATCGACATTGTCGCTTCAAGCGAGGCGGATTATTCCTGGACTCTGGTGGCCAACAATAATGCGGCTTTCCCGGGAGGCGATGGACGAGGCGCCCTGATCTTCAACAATAAAATGTGGCTGCTTGGCGGATGGAATCCTGCCGACACGACAAACTACCCCCGGGTCACCAGCAATGATATATGGAGTTCCAGTGATGGTCTCACCTGGGTTTTGGAAAAGGCCAATACCTACGATGCGAATTGGGACCCCGCGGTCGACTGGGAGGGTAGACACACCGCGGGGTACGCGGTGTATGGCGGAGCCTTATGGGTTCTGGGGGGGGATGCCAATCAAGGACATTACCAGAATGATGTCTGGAATTCGCTGAACGGCGTGGATTGGACGAAGATCGATGATCATGTGCCATGGGACGATCGCGTCCTTCATTACACCGTAACATTCGATGATAAGATCTGGGTCATGGGCGGGCAAGCGATGCCGCTTTTTGTACAGGGTCCCGACGTCTTTTATAGAGATATATGGAACACAACCGACGGAACAAATTGGACGGAAGTGATTCCCGAGGAACCGTACTGGTCAGCCCGTGGTATGATCGGCGGTCAAGCCGTTTTTAACGACCGCATGTGGATCCTGGGCGGAGGCAGGTACGATACGCCCACCAAGCCCAGAGAGTATTACAACGATGTCTGGAGTTCCGCGGATGGAGTTACCTGGCAACGGCATACAACAGATGCGCCATGGGATCCAAGGCAATATCACCAGGTACTCGCCTTCGACAACCGCCTGTGGGTAATGGAAGGGTATCATGCTCCCCTGGAAATGAACGACGTATGGTACTCGGATGACGGGGAGAACTGGTACTCCATGCCTTTTGTTCCCTTTAATCCGAGGCATGCATCCAGTGTCTTTTCATTCGGTAACGCCATGTGGTATGTGTCCGGCTTGGAAAGTTGGGTATGGAAGCTTGAACGGTCCTCCCCTCCCGTCGACTCAAGGCAGGTGTTTCGCTTGGAGTCAGAAGGATTCGAAGACCCGATTCTTCTGTTCCTGTTCGATAATGCAAATCCCCTGTTGACCCCACATAGAATTTCCCTGTTTTCCGGCTCCCGGAAAACGACCGTTTGGGACAACACGTTTCTTGTAAGCTACTACGATGGAGTTGTGAGTAACAACGCCCGGTTCAATCGCGATCCGCAGGACGTCATTACATTTGCCGGGTGGGAAAACGGAGGGAACGGGTATGATATCGGCGTCGATATGAATTCAACCCCACTTCCCACCATCACCTTGATCCTCTTGGATACCCCTTGATTTTCGGAACGATTCTATTCCCGTAGTGAATCGTCTTTCTGAGGGAGTCAAAACGAACAAAGCGCGATACATCATGTTCGCGGCTGCCGCCGGGCTGCTCACGGTCTCGGCATCCCGCGGAGGGGCTGCGGTTTTGCGCATCGGCGAGTCGGCAACCCCTACCGGCAACGCGACTACTTCGGCCGGCGCCACGTCTGGAAATGTTGAGGTAGCCATGCAGGACTTCGGAGCCTTGTCGGGCGCCTCCATCTATGTGTGGGACCCGGATGGGGTTCCGGCCGGCGCGCGAGGTTTCGTGTATAACGACGGCGCAAATCTAACCATCAGCATAAGTAACGCTACCTTTGCGTTAAACTTCGTAAGTACTGGTGGTGCAAATAACTATTTAGGTTTCAGTATGGATGGAGCGGGGGATGTTACGTATGAGCACGGATCCCCCCGGGCACCCGACGTAGTGGATCTTGTAATCGATAACGCAGCCGTTCCGTCGCTCATCACTCTTGTCGGGCCTGCTGGGGGAGGGGGCGCGAATGAGGTGACGATCAGAAATTATTCCGGTTCAGCACTGAGTTTGTATGACGAGACTGCCGGGGCCTGGGTAAACAACGCTTTCGGTCTGAATGGAAACGCCCCTCTCACCGCGGTATCGTCGAATTTCCAGCTTGATGGGACTCATACGTATAGTCTCCGGCAATACCTCGGGGCCGGTGGAGGCCATACATTCACTGTCACCGCCGGTGTAATCACAGATCCGGCAATGACCCCGGGACTGCCTAACAGGTATTATCAGATCAGTGGCAGCACGATTACCGTCAGGGGAGTGCCGGTTACATTCCATATGGTGACTGCCGCGTCAGGCGCGCCGGACTACGAGGTTTTCCTTCTGAATACCGGAGGCAACAACGGTTCCGGAACGGCCTATCTGGGAGGGGCGGATTACCAGGCGCAATTGATTCCCGACGACAACATGACGTACAACTTTTATGGAGTGGAATATGACGGATTCGATGGGGTGTACGAGAATATTCAGTTCAGCACGTCCGGTTCCAGTTCAGGCACACTGACGCTGGGCGCGAACTTTGACATCATCAATTGGTCGGCGTCGGGCCAGAGCTTTGTTCGAACCGGGCCGCGCAGCATCCAGGTAATCACGGATTTGGAGGCAGTATATGATATCACTGCCGGGCCTGTGTTCTTCGAAGCTGAGAGTATGACAGCTATAAATCCGGCAGGGACTTGGGGGGTCGTACCGCACCAACCCTACTTTTATCACAACTACCCATCGCGCGGAAATTTTCTTTCCGGTAATTTCAACCAGTACGGAGGCGTAGCCGGACAGGGTGAGGCAGGCAAAACGATATCCGTGCGCCAGGCCGGCACGCACCGGGTATGGGTATGCTATGAGTATTATGGAGCCTTTCGTGGACCGTTCAACGTGGCAGTGTACCAGAATAGCGTTTTGAAGGGATCACAGGACTTTGATGATGCAGTCAACCAGGCTCTCACTCTCAACCAGATTACCTGGGGATACTTTGATGTCGCTCTTGAGCAGGGGGACGCGGACATCGTGTTCAATAAGGTGCTGGACGGAGCGGGCTATTATGACACCGCTTCGATTACCCGCCTCATTGATTGCGTGGTTCTCTCGTACGACCCGGCATACGTTCCTGACATCATGGATTTTGCCGACCCGCTCTATCTGAAGGTGGAGATGGAATCTCTCCACACGACTCCTTGCGTCATGCGCTCTACCGGCACGTTCCAGAAGCCGAAGCTTCTGCCGGGAGAGGTTTTCCAGGGTAGAATTCAACACGGAAACATCTGGGAAGATGGGCATCATCCTGGTGAATACACCACGTCACTGCTGTATAATCCCGGTAACCCGTTTTTCCTGGAGGCCTACGAAGAATCACCGTGGATGAACATTGTGCCGATGTTGAGCTATGAGCCGAACAATCATCTTGAATACCACGTTATTTCCGAATACGATATGGGACTTCCGGCTTCAAGTTTTTCCCTTCACTATTCAACCACTCCCTCGGACGTCGACGTATTCAAAGTCGTAGACAGACTGCCCGATGGGCTTGCGGAAGCGGCCGGCGCCGGAGTGTATGTAAATATTAACCTGCTGACAGGTAGCATCCTGTCCGACTTCGATTACAGCCAAAGCGCGTTTGACACAGTTTCAGCACTTGCTGCAATGCCCGGAAACCGTCCTACGAACTTCCCGGTGGCTACCGGTAACAATGTGCTGGCTTCATTCTCGCATCCGCTGGTGAATGCCAATGAAATGGGGACCCTGGAGGGCCTGGGATTTAACAGCAAGGCCAAAGAGTATGATGCTTTATGGTACGCCAACGGGTTTACCAAGCTATTCATTAACAACAAATCTATGTGGAGCCAGAAATTTAATGGTGATTTAAGCACCCCGGATACGGCCGCCATGACGGCAAATATTGACACCGCCGCGGACGGCGCCATCGCCACGGGCAAAACCGGCGATGTTTTCATGTGGGTTTTTATGGATGAACCGGGTTCCATGACGTTGGATCACATCGTCAGCGACCTTGACTGCCAGGCCAAATTCAGAACGTATCTTGCTGGTTTGGAACTCACTCCCGCCACTTTCGGCGAGAGCATGTGGGAGGATGTATTTCCCACTGTGAACAAGCTGCAGCCGATGTTGTACTACTACACCGTGATGTTCAGAACCCAGATCGTTACGGACTTTTTCAAGCTGGGCAATGATACTCTCGCGCTAAAGATTCCAAACATGCCGACCACGGCAAATTTTGCGGAAGACGCAACGTATTATGGCAACGCCATTTCCCGGGGTGTGGACTGGTTTGCCATCTTTAAGCAGGGAGCATTGAATCTTGGATGGTCTGAAGACTGGCTGGCGCAGACCGTAACGAAGCAGTTGTGCGGATACCGGTCCGCCATGCTTCGCAGCGCCACCCATAGGGCCAACAAACAATTTGGCATGTATAACGTACTATGGAATACCCCATGGGACATCGAGGCAAAGGCTGCCACTCATATTGGCCATGGCGCCCAGGGAATATATCACTACGCCTGGGGGCCAGAGTATACCGGGGGGGACGCACTTTCAGATTACACAGACATGTATCCTGCGCTCAAGAGAGTGAATTTTGCCATCGGGGCGGCAGAGAACTTTAGGGGAGACAACTATCTGGTGGGCGCCACCGTGCCCGCGGCCAAGATTGCGCTTCTTTATTCACATACCACGGATGCGTGGACCCTAGACCAGGGAACCTCTGTTTTTGGCAAGGACAGAGCCGGAATATATCTCATCCTAAGGCACCTGGGGTATCCGGTGGATATCCTGACTGAACAGGATATTGTAGACGGGTATCTTGCCGGTTACAGCATGGTCATTTATGACGGCTCGCATTTGCTGTCGAACGCGCTGATACCGCTGGTAAACTGGGTGAGTGCTGGAGGTATCCTCTACGTGGGGCCGGGTGCCCTCGGATTTGACGAGTTTAACAACTCTCTTGGGTTCGACGCGCTGATGGGTATTACGCGGCAGGCGTACCAGCTTGTAGCTGAGCCTGGCGACGACATGAGCTTACGTTTTGCGATAGATCGGAAGCCGGTGACGTACAACGGTAGTCCGATGGAATCACTCTGCGGGTACCAGAAGGTGACGAGCACCGGCGGCGCAACGATCCTTGCTACGTTCGATGAAGACGGATCTCCCGCGGCATTCACCAAGACCGTTGGGGTCGGGAAGCTTGAGTTCAGCGGATTCTTCCCAGGCTTGGCATACCAGAAGGGCGGGGCGGCAACAAAATATGATCGAGATGTTCTGGAACCTGAACAGGTAACCTACGGTTCTACTGATTGGCCGGTGGTGTGCCGGAACCTGTTCGCCAACGATTTGGTGGGCTCCCTTACGCCGCCGGTGACGACCGGAAATCATCTGTTGGAGGCGAACCGGATCGAAGCGGCAAACGGCAAAGGCTCAGTCGTCATCCTGTCCAACTGGACCGGCGTTTCGTTGCCGAGTGCGCGGATAAGTTTCCCGCGGAATGGAATGCTCGGGGCTCCGGCTGCCGTAGAAGGCACTATTATCAGTTGGTGGGAGATCGGTGATATCATCACCGTGCAGATGAACATCGACGGCGCCTTCGATTTTATTATTATTCCGAGCCCCCTTGGTGATCCCGGTGATCCGCCACCTACTGATGTGACGTTGGAAAGTGAGGACTTCGAGTCCGGCTTGGGCGACTGGTTTAATGCTTCGGGAGACACGGACAACTGGACCCGCGACGCGGGAGGCACGCCCTCCGACAACACAGGCCCGGACCACGACAATACCGGCGGCGGCTCCAATGGCTACTACATGTTCATGGAGACCTCCAGTCCCGAAGCCAGCAACGCCGGTGACAACGCCATACTGGAAGGTCCGAATCTTGACGCAAGAACGTACGACATAATGTTGAAGTTCTACTACCACATGTACGGCGCAACGATGGGCACACTGAATGTGGATGTGTATGATGGCAGTTGGAACAACGCCGTCTGGAGCATCAGCGGCCAGAAGCACGGCTCATCCGGTGCGGCATTTACCCTGGCCCAGGTGGACCTGAGCGCATACAGCGGAACAGTCAAGATAAGGTTCCGTGGGGTTGCGGCCGGCGGTTGGCAGGGAGACATGGCCATTGATGACATTGAGATCATCGGCACGCAGTATGGGCCGAACACCAACCTTTTCAATTCACCGGTCGCATTCACTGATGTCCTGGTGGCCGATGTGACGGGCATGGAGTTCGATAGCACCATCGGGTGTACCTATCGGCTGGACGTTTCGGATGATCTTTCGGTTACGAATTTCCAACCCACCGGCGCGATCCTGGAAGGAAGCGGTGAAACCCTCATATTCTTCGACCCCACAGGCCCTTCCTCCGGCAAGGTCTACCGGATCAATGCGACAGGCCAATAGCGGCATCCCATATACCGGGATGACCAAGCACCGTCTCGCGTTCGTTGCCCAGCGTCACGCATGCATCAAGGGTCATGATGAGTTGCCTCCAGGCTGTCCTTTCGTTACAGCCGGATTTCCCAGAGATAGCTGGAGCGCTCCGGATGGTCGTTTTCGCCGGCAAAGAGGACGCCGCCGGGCGTGATGCCCACATCGTGGCACTGGAACATTGCGACGCCGTCGCCATCCACGATCGGGTCGCCGAGTTCGCAGGTGTCGGTGTTCGGATCGAACCGCAGAAGCTGCGTCCGGCCGTCCCGGCCGGTGATGCCGTAGGCATAGCCATCCGTGTGCATTGCCAGCGAGGTCAACCGCGACCGGCGATCGGGAATGGGCGTACCGAGGTAGATCGCCTCCGCCGTCCCGGTATCGATCCGGTAAAGCGAACCGTTGTCCCCTGACGCATACAGGCATCCGGTGCCGAGGTTGAACAATCCCTCCAGGTGGGCGGTACCGAAGCTGCCGTTGGCGTACGGCAATCCCTCGGCATAGTGGACGACCTTCGACTGGTCCGGGTCGTACTTGCCCAGCCGGTACTGGTTGGGGCCGCCTTCGCTCTGGTACGCCCGGGTCAGGCCCCAGCCGAACCAGCAGCAGCCGTCATCGTCCAGCACCAGGTTTTCGCCTTGTGCCATGGACATCGCGCTGCCGAGGGGGCCGAGATCCCTGCTCTTCCGTGTCTCCAGGTCGAACAGGCTCAGCCGCTCGGGCGTGAAATGCATCCCGTAGACCACGCCGCGCGATTCGTCCAGCGCGATGGACTGGATGTAATTGTGGGGAAGGGGGATGCCGAGTTTCTCCGTCTCGCCCGACGCAATGTCGTGCCGGAAGATCCCACCGCCCGGGGCGTCCCAGTAGCGATCGATCTCGTGCAGAAGGGCCGTTGCGGTGTAGAGGGTCCCGCCATCCCCGGAGAGCTCCATCGAGCGATGAAATTTCGCATCGTACGGATCGGCGATCCTGCCGAAACCCAGGTCGACGAAGGATTCCTGCCGGCAGTCATAGGCCTTGAAGATATCGGCGTCAAAGCTGGTGATCCCGCAATACACCCGCTCGGTGCCGGGGTGACAGACCACGCCGTCGAAACTGATCCAATTCTCCCGCCACCCGTCATCCTGCATGAAGTCCCGATGTTCCCACCGGTCCTGGACCTCCCTGGCCCAGGCATCGCCGAACTGCCTGTCCTTGAGTTTATGGGACCGGATTAGCATGATCGGATCGTAGCACGGGGTTCCGAGGATTGAACAGAAGGCAAAGAAGGAAAACAAAGAAAAATCCTCTCAGTGGTTCAGCCTCCGTTCTCCTTTGTTTCCTTTTACTCAACCACGATCAGGTGAGGGCCTTTGCAAGGGTGGCCAGTTTCTCCATCGCACACAAAAAGGGGTCGTAGAGGTCCGCGATCTTCAGCGCGCGGGCTTTCAATTCATTGTCCGGGCAGTCGGGATCCGCGGTGGCGGCGAATCGTCTGCAGCCTTCGACGTCCTCCGTATCGAACCCGTCGGTGGCCAGGGCCTGCAGCGATTCCTCGGGCGACATCTCTTTCCCGTAGGCCAACGTACCGAACAATCGGAGTGGCGTTTCGTAGAAGATTCTCCGGATCCGATTCAATTCGTTCTTGATGAGCAGGAGGCTGTCGAACCAGGTCACTTCCTGGCCGTAAAACCACAGCCGCCCCTTCATCAATCGCGCGAACTTGATGTTTTCGAACAATTGCGCGAACGGCGAGGCTGCGTTCAGCGTGCCGACCGCGGCTTTCAATTGCGGCACGGTTGCGTTGAGCCGACAATCGAATGGCGCCCCGTTTTCCAGCAGTGTGCTCACCGCCCCGGTGAGATAGGCCTCCAATTGGCGATCGAGCCCGGTGACGCCGGGTTCGCAAAGAACTTCCGGCGCCTCGTAATGTCGACCGCTCAGATCGAGGACCGTATCCATCGTGCCCGCATCCGGGAAAAGGTCGCGGGCCGCGCGGAAGGCTTCCAGCTTACCCGGCGAGGTGCGCTTCCGCGCGAGGCACACCGCGGAATGGACCGGCGGCGCCAGGTAGTGCATCAGCCTGCTGTGGAGCGGGTACTTGTCTTCGTACGGACCGAGGTTGATGGCCGGGTCAATGGTGCGGTTGTAGGGGCCGTAATAGACGGCGATCTTCTTCCAGTGGAATACCTCGTCCGCGGCGGACCAGTCGTGTTCGGCGGCCATCCGCCGCGCCGCGTCCAGCTTACCCTGCGCGCCGTGGTAGAAGCTCCACTGCGAGAACTCGGTAAAATAGGACCCGGGATCGAACAGTTCGCACCATTTCAGGTTCACGCCCGGGAGGTGCTCTAGGTTCCGCGCCCAGTCCCTTCGCTCCTGCGCCAGTTCCAGATGGGTTCGCCCCACCGCCATCGACATCGCACACCAGTCCGCCGCCGTCATGTCGTCGGTGACGAGAAACCGGGTGTCGAAATCGCTCAACCCCGGAATCAGGTCCTCCGGTGTCCACTTGCCCGCGTTCCCTTCGATCTGCGGCGCCTTGGCCCGACACCGGTCGTAGTACGTCCGGATGAATTTCGGGAAGTCGTTGCGGGGGGCGGGTGTAAAGCTCATCGAGTCAGCCCAGTATGGCACGAAGATAAGCTCTCATCGAAATTCCAGATCCCCGTATCCGACCCGTCCCCAGCGAAGGCTCATGAGCGGAGTGCTGCGATGGTTTCCCTGATCGCGTGGGCGATGTACACGACGTCATCCTCCGTGGTGGAGGGAAAGAGGGGCAGGCTCATGACCTGTTCGACAGCCCGGTGGGTTACGGGCGCGTCGGCGTTGTCGTAGTCCACGCCTTCGAATGCCTCCCAACTCCAAACCGCCGGATAGTGGAGTGCGGTGGCGACCTGCCAGGTCTCCTTGAGATGCCCGAGAAAGTCGGCGCGGGTAAATGCCACGGCATCCGTATCGAGCCGGGCGACATAGAGGTGGCAGCCGTGCCCCGGGGCGATCCCGGCCGGCCGGATGATCTCCTCCACGCCGGCGAGCGCGTCATGCATCTGCCCGAAGCACCGGAGCCGCCGGGCGAGAACCCGGTCGATCTTCGCCAGTTGCGTCAGGCCGGTCGCCGCTTGGGGCTTGGTCATCCGGTAGTTGAAGCCAATCTGCGTGACGCGCAACTGCGGTCCGCCGTAGACGTAGCCGAAGGTTTTGAGGCCGCGCACCCGTTCTGCGAAGTCGGAGTCGTCGGTGGTGACCGCCCCGCCTTCGCCGAGGGTCGTCATGTTCTTGTTGGATTGAAAGCTGTAGCAGGCGGCCTGACCGGCCGCACCGATGCCGCGACCCCCGTGCTTCGTGCCGACAGCGTGGGCGGCGTCATAGACCACCGGGATGCCATGCTTCCTGGAGATCTGCTCGAACCCGTCCACATCACAGGCCAGGCCGGCGAAGTGCACGGGGATGATCGCCTTCGTCCGCGGCGTGATCTTCCGGTCAACCGCTTCAGGCGACAGGCAGAGGGTGTCGGCATCGATGTCGGCAAACACGACTTTTGCCCCCCGTGCCGCCGCGGTGCCCGCGGTGCAGACGAAAGTCAGGCCCGGTACGATGACCTCGTCGCCTGCCCCAATCCCCAGCGCCATCATGCACAGGTCCAGCGCGGTTCCACAGGCGTTCACCACCACCGCGTGCGTGCACTCCTCGTGGGCGGCCAGCGCCTGTTGGAAATCGACCTCTTCCGGCAGCGGGAAGAAATTCCCGTTGGGTTCCGCGGCCGCGCGGATGACGTCGGTCGCCGCCGCCACGTCATCTTCTTCCCATACGCCGCCGAGGGCAATGAAGGGGATGCTTCGTTTTTCCATTTGGCCGGTCTCGCTCATGACTTGCTGAAGGCGCGTCCGCGCGTGTCGAGATGGAGTTCTTCGGTCACCGCGTTTTCAATAGGTACCGACCGGCGAAACGCGAGGGCCACCTCAGCCAGCGTAGCTGCGCGGAAAGCCAGGTCTTCCCGCTCCGCGATCTGCCGTGCCCCGTCCACGATGCCGGCGTAGGTTTCCCGGCGGAAATTTGCCGGATCGCCGTATTCGAACAGGTTGTGCGTTATCGCGTGGAGTTGCTTGAGCGGCGTGTCCTCGTCGATCTGCCGACGAACGGCCTTGTCCATGGTGTACCAGTGATTCTTGGCGTCCACCAGCTCCACCCGCAGGTCTTGTGGATGCGCCCCGCCCCACATCCGCGAGTCCGGGTCGATCGTGGGCGGCAGATCTACGAAATCGACATCGCCGTCGAGCACCCGGTTGTAGCGGTGCGGGTACCGCGGATCGAGCGAACTGCCACCCCAGACGCAGGCGCACTGCGGCAAGTTGCGGGTGGGAAACGAGACCAGGCCGTGGGTGAATCCGAACTTCTCGAGGACACCGAAGGTGGCGTCATTGGCCGATGCGTATCCGGGGCAGAAGCAGACCGGTTTACGACCCATGACCTGAACAAACCGGTCCATGGCCTCCTCCAGAATCCGCCGCTGGATCTCCGGGCTCTCGGCACCGAAGAACTCCCTGTACCCCATATCTTTAGGGTGTACGTGCAGACCGATCTCATGTCCATTCGCTTCGAATTCCCGGTAGATGGAGGCGTGGGCCTCGAGGTCGCCGGGGATCACCATGAACGTGCCGATGGTGCCGGTTTCATCGAACACCTCACCCAACCCGCGAATGGCCCGCTCGCCCAGTGCGGGATCGTTCACGGCATGCTGGGTCGATTCGCAGTCGACCTGGATGGCGAAGAGGAGGGGATTCTTCATCTCGCGAGATCGCGTTCGGGGCAGGTCGGACACCGTCGGTCAGGGATCGGTTCCGCTCGGATTCTCATGGCGGATACCATGCCCACGCGGCGCGGGGGAGTCAATCGCCGACTTGAGGTCCGTGCCGGGCTGTCCCGCCGATGATGGATTGCAAATCCGCCCTCGTGGGGGGTAAGGTCCTCGGATGAAACGAATTCGACTGCGATCGATTACCCCGATTATTGGCGCCTGCCTGGTCTTGTCCTGCATCTCTTCGCGCGCCGCTGACGATCGAAAGATCCGAGGCATCTACGTCGGTCTGTCCAACGATCTCTCGATGCTGAAGGCGGCGGCGAAGAACGGAGTGACCGATCTCTTCACCGGGGGCGCCAGCCACCTGGTCGATTTCGACGAACCGGACAAGGTCAAGGAGCGGGAGACCCTCGGCCCGCGTCAAATTTCCAACCTCAATACCCTCCAGGCTGCCACCGCGGAGCACGGGATCAACTATTGGGTCGGGAGCGAGTTGTATGGGACCGGCGATCGTTTGCGCTGGAGTCTCGACCGCACCTATGTGCAACGGGACGGCAAGCACCTTCCCTATACACCGTGTCCCCTCGATGGGGACTTCTGGCGGGACAAGGTCGGCAAGACGTATCGAGAGCTCGCCAAGTGGGCCGTCGACAAACCCAACGTGCCGGGCATCTGCATAGACGCGGAGATGTACGGTGCGGATCGCACCGCCATCGGCGACGCCTGCTTTTGCGAGCCGTGCAAGAGCGAGATTGCGGCGGACATGGGAATTTCGGTCGAAGATTTGAAGCTGGATGACGACATTCTGGTTGACCGTTATCGCGAACACTCCTATCGCCGGACCCGCGATTTCCTGGTTGAAATCCGGGAGACCGTTCACGGCATCTGGCCGACGTGTCAATTCGGCGGGTTGATCTTCGATCATGTCGACTACGAGGGAAACGTCCCGCCCATCAACAAGGCCTTCATGATGGCGTGGGGTACGCCGGGGAACCCGGTGCTGGTATTTACAGAGACGACCTATAGCAGCGGCTATCACGCGGCCTACGCGCGGCCGGGCAAGCCGTTGGTCCGGGCAACAGGGTCCGTCGTTGCCGGCAAGGCCAGCCCCTTCGGCATGGGCACCCATCCGGGCTACATCGAGGAGTGGTATGAGCGGTGGGCGGAGTGGGGTGCTCACGCGGAGATGATGGGGGGACTCTGGATCGACCGGATTCCCCACGAGAATTTTGCCGAGAATCTCTACCACATGGCAGCGCGAACCCGGGGGTACTGGATCTATGACGCCTTACAGCTCGGCGACAACCCGCGATCCCGTCTTCCCGGGGCGGGAGCGCCGGCGTACTGGGAGGCCATCGCCCAAGCCAATGGTGAAGTGGACCGCTGGGAGGCGTCCGGGCGGACGTACGAGTCCGCCTTGAAGGTCCGCCCCTTCACGCTCCCCGGACCCGGGATCGACTACTCATCCTGGAAGAATCCAACTCTGCCCGTAACCGGCAAACCGGGCACACCCGCCTCGTTTCTATTCCGTGGCGTGCAGCAACCCTTCTATATTCCGGCCGAGGCCGGCGATGAGGTCCGGTTGACGATCGTCCTCGACAGCTCTCATCCGTTTAAGTTGAAGGAGGACTCCACGACATTGGTCGTGGTGGACGCGGAGAAGAGCGTGGTCTTCACGGACAAAATCACGTTGGACGACTTTGATCGCACCCAGCGCGAGGACAAGCGCTATAGCGGCAGCAAGGCCATCTCGTTTCACGCGCCCGTTTCCGGAACGTACGTGCTTTATCTCAGCGGCAAGCGGCACGCCTACACCATCGGAGAGTCGACCCACGACTGGATTACGAGCCTGGAGAAGCAGATGGTGATGTTTGATCCCAGGGGGTGGTTCTTCCAGGCGTCGGGCGAGGCGCCGGAGGTGCGGTATCGCCTGGGCTCATCTATAGACGTCCGGGCAACCGATGACAAAGGGCAGCCGTTGGTCACGCGCGTGGAAAAGTATGCGGAGGGCGAACACGACCTGTTCATTCAATTGAAAGAGCCGGGTTCGCAAATCGTGCAGCTTGAATTTGCGAAGCCGGTGAGAGTGCTCACCTTCAAGGGGGAGACGGGAGTAACCCCCTGGTTCGCCTCCTCATCCACGGCACCCTTTCCCAGGTAGAATTTTGACAGGATCGTTTGTCGACCAGCGGTTCGGGGTCCGAATTGTCTTGCTGCGAAGCCGTGCGTCCCATTGTGATAAGGCCATGCGTACGGTCTCTGCCTCGGTTCAGCGCCTTCGGGGGGCGCTTGCGGTTTTGCTTTTCGGTGCGGTCGTCGCGTCGTCGGCGGGAAATTTCGATACCGAGAATCCCCGGGTTGGCCCGGAAGCCGTCACGGTCAGCGCCTCCAGCCAACATCCCGCGCGCCCGTTCATCCATGTTATCGACGGCAGTGGCGTCTTCGGGGAGGCGGATGAATTGCATTCCAACATCATCGACCCGCCCCACATGGGGGTCTCCGGCAGGCTCGTCGACAGTGCGGCATTTCCGCACCCCGGCACCGTGCGCGGAGCACACTGGGTGAAGTTCGCGTTCGATCAAGCGTACCGGCTGGAAGAGCTGTGGATCTGGAACTTTAACGAGAATGCGGGCGCCGTCGGGGACGGGAAGTATTCCCGGCAGGGATTCAAGGGCGTCACCATCCAGTACTCCACTTCCGGCGGACCGGAACCGGCGGAATGGCTGACCGCGTACCGGGGGGAACTCCCTCAATCCGACGAAAGCGACCGGTCTCCGGTCGACCTCGTTGTCGACTTCAAGGGAGCCGAGGCCCGCTACGTGGTGATCACCGCCGATCCGCCTCCGAGCCACAACCACGGGGCGGGGGCCGATGAGCGCTGCGGCTTGAGCGAGGTCCGGTTCCTCGGGACTCCGGTCCCCCCCGGCGAGGAGACCGGCATGAAGCCGGCGCACCCGCTCGGCCTGCACATCTCGCAACCCTACGGCATGCTCTCGGCCGACTACGAGACGCCGCACGTGAAGTGGGGCAAGCCGCTGGCGGGGGGACCGATCAAGACGCTGATCCTGGCCCCGCTCTGGTCACACCGCGAGACGATCGAGCTCTCCCAACGCCTGGAAATGATGTCCAGGCCCTGGATGTCCTACAACTCGGTCCGCCTGCATGCGGAGTTGACGGAGATCGGATTCGTACCTCCCGAACTGGTCCGGCGGCTGCTCACGCAATCGGTGGCGGAGGACCAGGACGTCATCGTGGTCGGGAAGCTGGATTGGGCGATGCTGCCGGAAGACGACCGGTTTGAGATCCTCCGCAAGGTGAGCCGGGGGACCGGCCTGGTCTATGTCTGCCCCCCGGGCGAGGACCCAGAACTGGAGATCGTCTTCGGCAAGCGCGTTGTCGCGGGCGCAGGGCAGATCCTGCGCGGCGTTCCCTGGCAGGTGCTGCCGCGTTTGCGAAACAAAGACCCGAACCGGTTGGTGCGTACGTCGGTCTACGGAGACGGCCGCGTCGTCGTCCTCGACTACCAGCAGCCGGTGCGCCGGCCGGAGAAGAAGAAAATCGATATTGACCTGCATTGCCTCACCCCGGCCTGGGCGCAGGTTCACAAGTCGGCGAATTGGCCGCGGGGCGATCCTCCCGCCTGGGAGATCGGTCCGTATGAATACTACCATTCGCTGGTGGCGCGAGCCGTGCGGTGGGCTGCGGGGCGCGATGCCGGGGCCACGCTCCGCCCCGAGGTCCCCGCAACGCCCCGGGCCGGGGAGGTGATACCGGTCACGGCGGCGTGGGAGACGCGTGTCCCCGCCGCCTCGGTTTCGCTGGCGGTGCGGACCCTGGATGGGAACGAGGTATTTTTCGAGCGGATCGTCCTGAGCGCCGGACAGGATCGCCTCGGACTGTCGGTCTCGCCACGGCCGGCAGGGAGCTATCTCCTGGACCTGTGGTTGCGCGACGGCGAAGAGCGCGTCATCGAGTGGGGCAGTTTTCCCTTCACGGTCGAATATAGGAATGCGGTCGAATCGATCGAACTGGATCGCCGATCGTGGAATGCCGGGGAGAGGGTGACCGGAACGGTGGACCTGGCGGTGCCGTTGGATGCGGACGCCACGCTTCGCATCGAGTTGTGGGACGGGTATGGCCGGCGGATCGATGCCCAGACCGCTCCATCCGCCATGGACCGGGTGCGGTTCGAGCTCGGGCCGCTTGCGCCGGTTCACATCATGCACGAGCTCCGGACAGTGATCTCCCGCGGCGGCGGCGCGTTGGTGGTTCACCGCCATGCCTTTCCCGTCCGGACGACCTTCCGCCGCGGCGATTTCGCCAGTGTGATCTGGGCCAACATACAGAGCCGCAGTTCGTACCCGACCTACGCCATGCTGAAGAAGCTGCGCGAGGAGGATGAGGCCGACGTAATCAACACGCTGCCCGGATCCATCACCGCCAAGCCGGCGGAGACCTACTCGATCGAAACTGAGATGGAGATGCGCGCGCGCAATTGTGCCGAGCTGAACCTGATGATCTGCCCCTACAACGGGGGAGTGGGGCCGATGAGCGGGCCGGAGGATACTCATATCTCGCCGACCTCCATCACGGATCCGGACAACGCGGCTCGCTGGGACCGGCACTTCCAGACCGATGCCCGAATCTATGGGCCGTATGGTCCGTATGTGTGGACGCACGGCGACGAGTCGCGGTACTCCGACGATCCGGATCTCGATTGGCATCCCGCGGCGCTGGCGCGGTTTCGCCGGATGTTGCGGGAAGAGTACTACGCCGATCTTGCCGCGCTGAACCGGGAGTGGGGAGCGGAGTACAAGGGATGGGACGAGGTCATGCCGATCACGTTCGAGGAGGCGAAGCGGACCGGGAACTTTCCGCCGTGGCTGACGCACCGCCTCAGCTCCGACCGGATCTTTGCGGAGGCCTACGGGCGCCTGGGCGACATCATTCGCCGGGGCGATCCCGGCGCGCGCACGGGGAGTGACGGGGACCTGGGCCTGTACGGCCCGAACTTCGGGTATGACTGGTGGCGGTTGAGCCGACACACGCAATTGATGCAGTGCTATCACAGCGGGGCGCTCCAGGCGGAGATCAAACGGTCGTTTGCCGCGCCCGGTTCCGGCAGCGTTCGCGGCCTCTGGTTCGGCACCTACGGGGGCACGAGCCTGGACCGGCCCAGCACCGTCGCCTACATGCACTACCACCCGTGGTATTCCCTCTTTCACCAGATGAACACATCCTGGTGGTGGGCCATGGGGGCGCCCGGTCCCTTGAGCGGGTATGCGGCGGACCTGACCTCCATGCCGTACTTCGCGTCCCGCACCCAGGCCTTGCGGGAGATCAAGGCGGGGATCGGGAAGATTCTCCTCGGCGCCACGCGCGCGCACGACGGGATAGCCGTTCACTTCTCCGAATCGTCGCGCATCGCGGATGCCCTCTACTCGAAACAGGCGAATCCCTGGTACTTCGATTATGAGGACGCCGTCGGCAACGTGATCCGCTCGTTGGAGGATGCCGGATTTCAGTACCGGTTCGTGGCAACCGAGGAGATCGAGAGCGGCGTACTGGAACGGGAGGGTCTCAAGGTGCTCTTCCTGCCCCACAGCCGGGCGGTGTCGGACACGGAGGCGAAGCGGATCACGGATTTTGCCGCAGGCGGCGGGGCGGTGTTTGCGAATATTGTGCCGGGGACGCTGACGCCTACAGGGGCCGGTCGGCCGGAGCCGGCTTTATCGGACCTGTTCGCGGATCATCGCACCGGGATGTTGTTGGGCGAGCGCTTCCTGCACGGGTATCACCGGAGCCACAAGAGTTCTGCGAGGTGGGAACTTCTTGAAGAAGGGCGGCGCCGGATGGGTGAGGTGATGGAGGAACATGCGGGACTGGTGCCCGAGGTTCGGATAGCGCCGGTGGAGGGATCGGCGCCGCCGCCGGAGATCGCCCGGTTCGATGCGGGGGGGATCGAGTTTGTGACGTTGCTGCGTTCCTACTTTCACCGGGATAACAAACCGTACCGCTACCGGCTGCGTTTTGCGGATCAACGCCATCTCTACGACGCGCGGACAGGTGCCTACCTTGGATACGTGGACGCGTGCGAGAAGGAGATGGATTACCGGGCCGAGGTGATTGCGCGATCGCCCTATGCAGTGGAGTCGGTGGAAATTCGAATTACCCGCGCGCCCATGGCCGGCGAGCCATTGCCGGTTGTGTTGGCGGTGCGAGCGTCCGACGGGGAAGTGACCGGGAATCATGTGTTGCGGATGAGGGTGTTACGCCCGGATGGGAGCGCGATTTCATGGTATACTCAAAACGTGGCCGCCCCCGCGGGAAAGGCGATGACGACGATCCCGTTGGCGCTGAACGAAGCGGCGGGCGGATATACGCTCGAGGCCCGGGATGTGATGAGTGGGGTTGTGGGGCAGGGGACGTTCGAGTTGGGGGCCGGCGGATTGTGATCACGTCGCGGTTGAGAGAAACGCTCGCGGGGGCTCGCCGGAGGCTTCCGACCGAAGGCTGCACACTGGCGTTGTGCTGTTGGGGATGTTTCGCAACGACGGTGCTTCCGGCCCCGGGGGAACCTGCGCTCCCGCCCCGGCTGGGGACGGCGGTGGAGGTCGCGGCGGCGCCGGAGATCGACGGCGTGTTGGACGATGTATGCTGGGCGTCGTCTCCCGTGCTGGACGGGTTCGTGTGCGTGATGACCAAAGGGGGCCCGCCGGATGCCGCGATCACCGCGCTCGCGGGCTACGATGCACGCGCGCTTTACATCGCGGCCCGGTGCGCCGAGCCGCGGATGAGGGAGGCGCTGGCCATCGCGGGCAGCGGCGACCCGTTCACGGAGTGCATCGAGATGTTCGTGGATGCCAATCATAATCGCCACACCTACCGGCAGTTCCGTCTCGGCGTGACCGGAGCGATGGAACACCGTCGCTTGTTGGTGGTCGAGGAGGCTCCGTGGCGTGCGGTCGTGGTGCGGGAGGCGGGCGAGTGGACTGCCGAGATCGAGGTCCCGTGGTCGCTGCTGGGCGCGAGGCCGGAGCCCGGGCAGGCGATCGGGTTCAATCTCAATCGGATTCGCATGAACACGAGTCCGGCGGAGTTCGCCTGTTGGGCGCCGACGCCCGAAGGATTTCATGCCCCTGAGAAGTTTGGGGACCTTGTCATCGGCGGCTACGACGCGTGGATGCGCCGCACGGCCGAAGGGAGGATCGGCGGGATCGCGCGGCGGACAGGGGAGATGATCGACCGGTATCCGGAAAGCACCCGCGCGATACGCGAGCGGGTGGGAGAACTGGATGCGTACGCCGACATCACCGATCGCTATGCCGGGATGGCCCGGGACGAGGCATCCGCCCGGGTCGCGTGGGCGGCATTGGCCAGGGAGATCGAGGGGGCGCAGGCGCTGTACCGCGCAGTCCGGTTGGCCGTGATCGAGGGGGAGTTTCGATGACGGTCCGGACTGAATCGGCGGGGATACGTTGGCGTTTCCAGCAGAGAATTCGGAGAACCGACGATGATTACAAATCAAGGGGTGCGGCCCAGTGCCTTGCACTTGACCGCCAGCACCAGTCGGTGCTCATCAGTCCTACGGGTGCCCCGAGGCCAACCGGTTGTCATTCGGCTCAATTTCCGTCGAGGCCGCCGGGTGTTCGCGGTACCAGCGCGAGGGCGGCATATTACCGTGCTCGGGTTCCATCCCGACCGGTTGCTCCGTCCGGATCATCCAGTCGAGTAGCTGCTGCATGAGGCTCTGCTGCACATGACCGTAGGCCGGATCGTCAAAGACATTGTTTCGTTCCCGCGGGTCGAGCTGCAGGTCGAACAGTTCGCCCCAATTCTCGACGCCATGGCAGTAGGCCAACCGGTAGCGCCGGGTGCGCACGCCTTTGACCGAACAGTTGTCAAAGAAAACGCATTCCCTGGTGTGGGGCGCAGGGCCCGGGCCGGAACAGCTGAATCGGAGGACCTCTTCATAGCTCTCTCCCTGGACCTGGCAGGGAGTCGCCGCGCCCACGAGGTCGCAGACGGTGGGAAAGAGATCGATATTCTCGACGAAGGATTCGATGCGTTCCACGCCGAAGTGGTTTTTCCAATACCAGACCGTGGGAATTCGCTGGATGCATTCGAACTGGCCCACGGTGCATTTGCCGAGTCGATTGTATTCGCCGGCGAAATCGCCGTGGTCGGAATTGAACATCACAATCGTATTATCGAGGATGCCCTGCTTGTCGAGGTGTTCGAGGATTCGGCCGATGCCCGCATCGACAGCCGTGCATAGACCATAGTAGTGGGCCAGCGCCTCGCGGTACTTCTTTTCGCCCGTGATCTCCATCCGCCACGCGTTCTCCACGCCCAGCCTGGCCGCGCCGCGCCGCTGGTCGATCGACCGCAGGTCTTCCGGTTCGCGGTGCGGAATGGCGCCCAGGTCGATCTCGTCCGGATCGTACAGGTGCGGGCTGTCGTACGAGTTGCAGTACGGGGGATGAGGCGGGCTGTAGTTCGCCCAGAGGAAGAAAGGCTGCTCACCGAGCTCGTCGATCTTGTCGATCGTAGTGTCGGTCAACCACTCTGTGAGGCTGTGTTCGTGCGGGATCGTGCTGGTGTAGGCCATGAAGTCCGGGACGTGGGCGAGATACTCCTCCTCAAACCTCTCGCCGAGGCCGCCGCCCACGCTTTTCAGGTAGTCGCGTGTATAGCCTTTATCTGCATGCCCTGTGTCGGTCTCGAACGGTTCCTGGGTCCAGTTTCCGTAATGTTTCTTTCCCGTGATCGCCGTGCGATAGCCACAGGTTTCGGCGAGGTGCCGGGGCAATGACTGGAGTTCGCCCGGCACGTCCGGGTGGCCATTGTAAACCCGGTGGCTGTGTGCATACATCCCGGTGAGCATGGATATTCGCGAGGGGACGCACGCGGACGCGACCGCGTAGCTGCGGGGAAAATGCACCCCCTCCTTGACCATCCGGTCGATGTTTGGCGTGCGAACCTGTGGCCGGGCCGCGTGGCTGAAGCAGTCGGCGTGGTGCTGGTCGTCTGTGATCCAGAGAATGTTGGGAGGCATGGCGGTCAAGGCGCGGCAAATGCCGGACGGCCTTCCTTGATGACGCTTGTTTTCTCATCCGGATCGATCGGGAAATCGAATACACAGGAGAGATCAATTTTCATCTCGATAGAAGAGGGAAGCGGACTGACAGGAAATCGCCTTCCAGGCGGCACAGACACGCGCCAGCTGCAACCGGTTCGAAAGGGCCTTTTCATGGCTGAAGCATGACAAATAGGACCGGGCGAGGCAACTTCTTCACATAAATCAGGGTTGAAGGCGTGAAAACAAAGCACAACGAGCCTGTCGCGGTGATTCATCCATTCGCGTATTTCAGTACCGGTTCGATGTCGTAGTCCGGGAAAGGATCGTCCCTTCTTCGCTCTTCGAGCTTCGCACGACAAGCCAGCGACGGTTCGACCGCGGGCTCGCCGGGCGGGTCCGTGCCGGTAACGGCCGAAAGAGACCGAAGAGTGCATTGTGGCGAGATTCAAATCGCAAGTCCCAAATCCCAAACAAATTCGAAATCCAAAATTCCAAACTTCAAACAGAGCGAGTCTGCCAATGCTCCACCGCCCGACCGAACACAGTCCTCCCCACCGGATGCGTGATGCATTTGGCGTCGGCAATCCCAGTTTTTGCCTGAATTGAACCAGGGGTGCGAGTGTGTTTGGGATTTCGGATTTGGCATTTGGGATTTGCTTGGGATTTGGGACTTGGGATTTCACCAATCGCAAGCGGAGATGCCCGATTCGCCCAAGCGCGAAATACGTTGCGCCATTGCGCCACGCCATTGGGTCACCCCATAGCGGCCGAAAGAGACCAGAGAGTTCATTGTGGCCAGATTCAAATCGCAAGCCGCAAATCCCAAACAAATTCGAAATCCGAAATTCCAAACTTCAAACAGAGTGAGTCTGCCAATGCTCCACTGCCCGCCCGAACACAGTCCTCCCCACCGGATGCTTAATGGACATTGGGCATCCTTTGTGGGACACTCAACCAAACGGTACGTGTGCACGATATAGCTCTACTCTACTCGTATTACGAAAGTCGGTGACTGTAGTGGTAATCCGAACTAACCAGATGACCCCTCCGAGCGAGCTTGACTGGAAGTTGTTCGTATTTGGGACAGTATTTATGGTCGTTCTCGCCGGCGTCAGTGCACCACTCCAGGGTGGTTCCGCATTCGGCTGGTTTTTCTCCGCAATGTGCATGGTAATTGCCTGCTCTTGGGGGGGCACGGCGTTCAAAATCTACAAGAAGGGCAAAAGTTGCGAACAAACTCCCGGAACACCTTCCAGCGAGGTGAACGACGACCTCACCGGAAGTGCTCAGGAGTGACCTTCACTCGATCTTTGGGGTCGCCGAGTGCAGGCAAGATCAGTGGTTTGGAGGCTGCTGGCGCCGGCGACGACATTCCACGCAGCTTGACATTTGCTGGAAGTCATCTGTGGCACAATTGTCGAGAGTGGGGCCCTTACGAATTGCAGAGACGAGCGAAGTGGTGGGGAGGTAAGCGATCTTCATGAAATATGCCGAATTGCCGAACATTGAGAAAACGCTGAGCACCATCTGCCTGGGGACGGCATTTTACGGTTCGGAGATTTCGCCATCCGATTCGTTCCGGCTCCTCGACAGGTTTGTCGAACTTGGCGGCACGTTCATCGACACCGCCCACGTCTACGGGGCATGGGACACGTCCGGGTACAACGGGGGCTACGGCAACAGTGAAAAAGTGATTGGTCAATGGCTCGCGAAAACGGGAATGCGGAAGAAGATCGCTGTCGGCACAAAAGGCGCGCATCCCGATCTTGATACCGGCGTTTCCCGCATGAATCCCAAAGACATCAACGCTCAGATTTCTGAGAGTCTTATGCGGTTGAAGACGGATTGCATTGATATGTATTGGATCCACACAGATGAGCCGTCCATTCCCGCGGGCGAGATACTGGGTATGCTCTCCGAGCATGTTGCGGCCGGCCGGATCAAGGCGATCGGCTGTTCCAACTGGAGCATCCGACGCCAGCAGGAAGCGTCGGATGCGGCCGTTGCACCCGGGCTCCCGGAGTTTATCGCCAGCCAGGTGGGTTGGTCCCTGGCCAGGGCATCCAGTTCAGTCTTTCGCCCCGGTCCCGTTGACATGCGTTACATGGATCCCGATATGCTCCAGTACCATGTTGAGACCGGCATCCCTGTCGCGGGATACAGCGCCCAGGCATGCGGCTTCTTCGCCCGGAAGTATGACGGGCTCGATTTCGAAGCGCCTGACTTTCCCAATCCCCGTCTGTCAGCCAGGTACGGAAACGACCTGAGCTACAGCAGGCGGAAACTGGCAGTCGAGCTTGCCGGGGAGAAGGGCTGCAGCCCGAATCAGGTGGCGCTTGCCTGGATGCTGCATCACCCCTTCCCTGCCTTTGCGATCCCCAGCCCAGGCTCGCTGGAGCAGATGGACGACACGATGAAAACGGGTGACATTGAGTTGACCGACGAAGAGTTCAAGAGCTTGAACCGCGGCCGCCGGTGAGGCGTCGATGAGCATCGAGTCTAATGCAACAGATCGACAAAGTTTACCTTGAAGAAATGATGCGCCGCGCCGCCCAAGAGGATCATTTCCCCGCCGGTCCGGTTTAGCCCCTCCGGCCCGGGCACCGGCGTGTGGCCGCACGCGACGAGTGCCCGGTCCCGGTATATCCCCAGCGCAGCAAATCCGCAACCAAACGAACCGGGCCACGGAGAGAATTGTGGTTCCGCATAGGAGGCAGAATAATTGGGGGCAGAATAATTTCCTCAGGTTCCGCAGATGCGTTGGTTTTCGTTCAGCGGATGGTGGAGGTATCCCAAAAACTACCTATCCCACGGAGCCTACAGAAAATTGTTCTGCCCCCAATTATTCTGCCTTCAACCACGAAGCCCAAGGACCCGAGTTGCTTCCGTGCCATTCCAGGTGTTCCGCACGCCAGGCCGTAGCCTCGGCGAAAAAGATGTACGCAAAGTGGCATCATGCTCCGGAGGAAGACTCTAACCGCCAGAATAGGTGGGAAGCATCTCGGGGGGCTGAGAGTTCATCTGGCTGGCCCCGATGTTGGTAGCATGACAGATATCGAATCCCCCGACGGTCTTCAGGCGCATTTTTTTCATCGTGGGAAGTTCTTTGGCGAATGTAGCCACGTCCTGCCGATGTCCCATCCGGCGCGTCACCGCCCACGAATCGGGCAGTTCCTGGGAGTAGCCGAAAATGGGTATGTTCAGATCCCAGAACGCAAAGCCATCCACTCCTTCTTCATGACCCTTCAGAACCGCATCGATGTCCCGGTTGCCGAGGTAGAATTTGCACTGATGAGCTTTGGCCAGGGGAAGAAATTCCCCAAGGTCTCCGCCTACGACACTATCAAGCAGATCCTCCTTGAGCCAGGTCTCGACGTCCAGTCCGTTGAATAGACTGGTCTGCGCCGTATACACCCAGGCTGAAAGTTCTATCTTCCTTCCCCTCTCGTCTCCCAGGTCCTTCAACAACCGGCGGACCGAGCGCGTAAAGTCCGTAAGGTATCGAGCCCTGAGACGTTGAGCCCGAATGTCATTCTCATCAAGATTTCTTGGGTCTTCACCATACTCGGTCATGAAGTCTTCCACGAACGGTGTTTCATAGCCGACGAACCGAGGACCTCGGACCCACCCCAGATCCACTCCGTCGATGTCGTAGTTTTCGATCACTTCACGGATCAAGGACAGCATGAACTCCCGCACGTCCGGAAATGCGTAGCTTGCCTTTTCCAGGGCCGTGCCATCCTTCGCCAGCATTCTCAGGTCCGGTCTGCGGGCGACCAGTCCTTCGGTGTACCTTCCACCTGGAGGGATATGCCCGGTTATGCCCATGCGGAACATCGCGTCGAACTTCAACCCCATCTCGTGAACGTGTTCCAACGCTACCTGCACGGGGATGAGGCCTTGCGAAATCAGCGCGCCCAGGCTGTCGTGAAGGTTTCTCTGGCTGGACGAGAAGGTCGTGTCACATTCCGCCAGCTCCCCCGTCAGGGAGCACCCCACCCGGGACGGATAGTTGGTCTTATCTCCGTAGCACACGGCCCAGGATACCTTGCCAAAATCTGAATGCCGGTAGAGCTCCACCTGCTCCAGCAACTCTTCTCTCGTGGTGCAGGCCTTGTGATGGAAGAGGCTCGCGCCGTCATTGGTTGCAATGAGGATCCGATGGGACCGGTTGGCCCGGTCTTTCCGGATGGCATCCACTTCCCCCTGACCAAGAGGGATCAGCTTGAAGTACGCTATGTACGCTTTCCTGGGCTCACCTTTTGACTGTTGTGCGATGATGAGATCCTTGCCGGTCAGGTCTGCGTGTCTGAAAAAGCACTCTTGAAGCTCCGCCCCGTCCCAGAGCACCGGGGCCGCAGCAGCCCCATCGTTGTTGAAGTCGCTGAGAGCCTCGAAACACGGGTCCCCGGTGAGCTTCAACCGGACGGTGGTGCCGCCATCGTACTCATGATGAGGATTCCAAAACCCCAGGTGGATGGCATGCCAGCCTGAGACACCGAGCGGCAGGGTGACCTCCGGGGCGCCGGCCCGCGACCCTGCCCCAATCATCACTCCGCTTACCTCATCCGCCTCATACGGGATCAGGGTCCAATGCCCGGCCTTGTTGACCTTGGACAGTGCCGACGCCGGGGTGCACAAACTCATGTCACTACGACACGTCATTGCGTATCTCCTATGATCTTATAGGATTCCGTGAGTTTGACAGGCCCACAGATACCGGCTGCGAAAATATCCTTTTCGACTCGGATCACAAGCTGGTGTTCGCCGCCTGCGTCTACGAATTTCGTCAGGTCGACGGCTTTTGCTTTATCCCACGGATCACCGGGGAGGGTGCCCGCGGATTTGCCGTCTATCCATATCTCGGCCTCCCCGTCGAGCACCTGGAAGAGCAGCCACAGGTAGTCTTCCACCCCGTCCGGAATCGTAAGCGTTGTCGCATACCATGCCACGCCATGATGGTTGATCCCCTGGGAGGTCCAGTAATCGTCAACCCGGATATCCTGCCACTGCGCACCGTCGGCGGATGGCTTCCCGGCCCATCCCTGCTTCACCCCCTCGTCAGCCGGGTCGGTGCGAAAACGCCAGACCAGGGGCAACGTCAACAACTCATTGCCGTTGATGGCTTCAAACGGAGGGCGATAGTCCCCGCGTTTCAAGTGATCCTTATAGGGGCCGGTCACAATCATGGGAAAAGGCAGGTTCAATTCTTCCAGTATGCCGAGGATATCCGATCGCAGCTTCTTGTACCGGTCATAGCTCCCCGCGTCGGTTTGAGCAGTGAGGTCGTCCTCCATCTGCGTCAGGAAGAAAGCGTTCAGCGAGGCCTGGACCATTTGCAGGCGCTTATGCACCAGGGGCGACGTGGCTTGTCCCCTGGCCTGATCCAACAATTTCTGAAGGGTCCGCAAGTGATCCTTGTCAAACTTGCTCAC